>Ga0209204_1000010_pt1 | contig 215994 bp, 157 predicted proteins | sample AD_JPNMR2_MetaG_FD_184425 | JGI IMG/M metagenome (GOLD analysis project Ga0209204, IMG submission 184425) | Active sludge microbial communities of municipal wastewater-treating anaerobic digesters from Japan - AD_JPNMR2_MetaG (SPAdes) (version 2) | ecosystem: Engineered > Bioreactor >...
GCGGTACCTGGACGAACAGCGCGACGGGACGGTTCGTATGGGTGTGCAGTTCCTGGCGCTGGAGACCTTCTCCGAAAACCGTCCCGCCCTGGAGCAGGTCCTCGACCTGAGCCGCTGTTTCCAGGAGATGGCGATGAGACGAAGGTTCGCGACGGTATGACCGCATAAGGACCGGACGCGGGGGGCGCGGGACGGCGGGGCGGGTTCCCCGCCTGTGCAACCTCTGCACCATCCACGCCCGCCCATGGGCGTCGGTTGGAGAGACTCCGCGAGCCGGTTGATGCCAGCGTCAGCGACTCCTCTTGCTCTCCGGCCCGAACGGGCCTACCCTGTTTTCATGCAACGCTACACCCTCATCAAAACGCCCGTCGGACACGTGGGTATCGTGGCCTCGGCTATTGGGTTATCTCATATACATCTGATGCGCGGCGGGGCCGCTGAAGCGGCTCGCCGGCTGGAGCGCCTGCACCCCGGCGCCCAGCGCGATGACGACGTGCTGCCCGATCTCCAGCATGAGTTGGGCTTATATTTTTCGGGACGGCCGGTGTGCTTCACGGTGACGTTGGATCTCACGTCATGCACCGAGTTCCAGCGGCGAGTGTTACGGGCCTGCTCACGGATCGAATACGGGCAAACGATCACCTATGGCGGACTGGCTCGCCGTGTCGGCTGTCCGACCGGGGCGCGGGCGGTGGGAGGGGTTATGGCGCGCAACCCCGTACCCCTGGTGATTCCCTGCCATCGCGTGGTGGGCTGCAACGGCTCGCTGGGTGGCTTCTCGGCGGAGCATGGCGTGAGCCTGAAGAAGTTCCTTCTGAACCTGGAATCAAAGGGGTTGTCATGCTCACTGCAAGGCCCTGGGTTTGGGCGAGCAGACGTACATCCCGGGGGCGGACGCGCAACTGCCGGCGGATATCGTGCCGGGAGAAGGGGGTAGGGGCGAGGGGCGAGGGCGAACGGCTGAATCGTGGATTGCAGATTGCGAATTGAAAGACCGTCGCACCGCGTCCGTGTGTGCCACGGCTGTGTCAACCGTGGGGGACGACTACAGACCTTTCTATCCTGAGAGACCCGGCTATTTCGAATTGGGGGCCGGTTGAATGGCGAACCGGTACGGCACCGGCCGGGCCATGTCCCGCTGGGCTTTTTCGAGTGCGGCGTCAACTGCCTCCAAATCCCTCTTCACGGCTTCGATGTTCGGGTTTTCAGCCAGGAATTCCGGCGTGAGGCGGCCGGTGACGCGAATATGGTCCCGCGCTTCGGTGAGCTTCTTCACGAGATGCGACTGCGCATCCCATGGCCCGCCGGGGACCCATCCGCTCGGCGTGGCCGAACCGAGGTTCACGCCAGCGGCGAGCCGCTTTTCGTCCCACGTGCCTACAAGCCGGCCGGCCGCCCGTACCTCGTACTTGCCGGGGGCGAGATCCTTGACCGTAAGCATGTACCGGTTGAGCTCTTCGGGGAAGGGAATGAACCGGAACCGAAGCTGCCAGAGCGGCTCCAGGTTGATCGGAAGGCCCTCGTCCAGCCGGGTGAACTCGACGCGATCCGGCGCACCGACGAGTTCCGTCAAGCGACAGCCCCTGGCAGCGAGCAGTTTGGCTTCCCCGGCCGAGATAGTGACCGATGACACATCCGCGGGGGCGCCCAGCCCCTTGAGGATCGCGAAGCCCATCGCCAGTTGCCCGAGCTCGTTGAGGTGGATGCCGTCGGACGCGTGCAGCGTTTCCGTGGAATCCTTATGGTTGGCGTTCCACTGCTTCACGCGGTTCTGAATGGTCCGCATGGTGCGCATGACGTCGATGCTGCCCCCGCCCAGCGAGCGCGAAATGGCCATACCCTCATCGCACATCTTCTGGAGGTAATCCTCTTCCCCCCGATCACCGGCGGTGATGGCCGCCGAGCAAATGAACACGCGCACGCCGCGCTTCTTGCAGGCCTCGACGATGCCGCGGATGGAGTCGAGGTACTTCTGGCGGTGCTCGTCGTCGGCCTTGCCGCCCCAGCCGATGTCGTTGATGCCGTAGGCCACCGTCAGCAGCGTGGCCCCGTGGGCGAAGACGTCCCGCTCCAGCCGGGCCAGCCCGCCGGCGGCCGTATCCCCGCCCTGACCGGCGTTGATGAAGCGCACCTTACGCTCCGGGTAGCGCATCAGGGTGTAGTGTTCGATCAGTCGGCCGTAGGTTCGGGCGGCGGTGATGCTGTCGCCCAGGAAAACCACCGTGTCGCCGTCGCGGATGGCGAAGTCGGCGGCCGAGGCCGTCGCGACGCCCCAGGCGCAGGCCATACAAGCGAACGGGGCCCATATCCTTCTTGTCATGCGCTTCAACTCCTTTTGGAGGCTGCCGCAAAGGGCGTGTCCAGCTCGGGCATAGGATACCGCTCTACCCGATCTGCCGCTATACTGATCCTGCTTTGAGATACACAAGCTTGAAAAGATGCATCGATTTCGCAGTCGCCGCGCTTCTGATCGTGCTGCTGTCGCCGGTTTGGCTCGTCGCCGCCCTGGCCGTCAAGCTCACTTCACGGGGGCCGGTGCTCTTTTCACAGCCACGCGGCGGGCGGGGGGGCGTGCCGTTTTTGTCCTACAAGTTTCGTACCATGACCGCCAATCACCGGCACGACCCCAAGGAGATCGTCCCGCTCTCGCATCCGAATGTCACGCCGGTGGGGCGGGTGCTCCGCCGGCTCAAGATCGACGAGTTGCCGCAGCTCTGGAACGTGCTCAAGGGCGACATGTCCCTGGTCGGCCCCCGGCCCACGATTATGGAACAGGTGCTGGCCTACAACGACTTCCAGCGCCGCCGGCTGGAGGTCCGCCCCGGCATCACCGGCTTGGCCCAGGTCAACGGCAACGCCGAGATCTCCTGGGACGAGCGAATCAAATATGACGTGTATTACGTGGATCACATGAGCCTGGCGCTGGATCTGTCGATTCTGGCCAAGACGCTGCTGATCATCGTGCTGGGCGAGGCCCGGTTCGTCCGGCCGTTCGAGAAGAGTCCGTATGCTTGATCCACAAGCTGGTCAGGCTAACGATTTGAGGAAATCGTCTGGATCGACCCCTGCTTGCTTCAGCACACCGTGTAGCGTACCGGCCTTCAGTTCATGATGCATCGGAACCACGCAGCCTCGATCATCCCGGCGCATCACCACATGACTGCCGCGCTGGCGAACACGGACGAACCCCAGCCGCTCCAAGGCCCGAACACACTCCGCGCCGCTGATCCGAGGTAGCTTAGGCACCGGCGACCTCGAAAGTGGTCATCAACGTTTTCCCTGGGGAGGTGAGGGGAAACTCCTCCAGGTAAAGCTCCGTCGCTTCTTTCAGGTTGGCAAGGGCCTCGTCGACGCTCTCTCCCTGACTGGTAGTCCCAGTTTCGGGATTGAGGGCGACATATCCCCCTTCAGGATCTGGCGTAATGACTGCGGTCAGTGTCATGGCATAGTATCATAGCCTTTCCGGCCGGGATTTGAAATCCCGGCCCGGAGCGGCTTTGATATCCCCCATGAAGGCGGCACTGATCGGCAGCGTGAGTTCCAGCGCGGCGACCCTGCGGGGGATGCTGCGCGGCGGCTTGCCCGTGGCGGCGGTGTGCGGCCTGCATGAGCGACATGCCGCCACCGTGAGCGACTTCCACGACCTCCGGCCATTGGCTCAGCAGGCCGGTGTGCCCTTCCTGGCTTTCGACAAGGTTACCGAACCGGCCGTGGCCGAGTTCCTGCGGCAGCATCAGCCCGACTGGCTGTTCGTAGTAGGGATATCCCAACTCGTGCCGGCGGAAATCCGCCAGTTGGCTCGCGTCGGGGCGGTTGGATTTCATCCCACCCCCTTGCCGGAAGGTCGCGGACGGGCGCCGGTGGCCTGGACCATCCTGCTCCAGAAGCAGGCGGCGGCCAACCTGTTCTTCCTCACCGACGAGGCCGACGCCGGCGACATCATCGCCCAACGCCCCGTGCCGGTGCTGCCGGACGACTACGCCGCCGACCTGATCGAGCGCACGAATGTTGTGTTGGAGCAGATGGTCGTGGATCTCGCCCCGGCGTTCGCCAGTGGCCAGGTGCCCAGAACGCCCCAGGATCACGCCCGGGCGACGTACTACCCGCGCCGCCGGCCGGAGGACGGCCGGATTGACTGGAACCAGCCCGCCGAGGAGGTTTACCGGCTCATTCGGGCGGTCAGCCATCCATACCCGGGGGCGTTTACGTTCCGCGGCGAGGGGCGGAAGGTGATCGTCTGGCGGGCATCTCCGGTGGACGATGCCTCAATGGCTTCGCAGGCCCCTCGCTTGGGCCCGGGGCCGGTTCAGGCTTCCCCCGGCACCGTGGTGGAGGTCCGAGAATTCCGGCCGGTGGTTCAAGCCGCAAGCGGGCGGTTGCTGCTAACCGATATTGAAGTGGAAGGCGGCGACCCGGCGCCGTGGACCCCCGGCGAGAGGCTGACCTGAGCCGGTGTCCTTTGCAGTCCAGGCGTTACGTGCTTCGGCCCATGAGGCGGGCAGGATGCCTGCCCCCCGGCAATGCCGGCCGGCTGTATTGGAGGGCGGGCATCTTGCCCGCCTGATTCGAAGAGAAACGGGTGTACTGGAAACGACATTGGTGCCCTTTCCGCTCTGGCGGTTCCGCGAGTCGCAAGCGAAAACGGGCGGTACGGAGCCCGGCCGCTACACAGCGACGGGTGGTACAGAACCCGGCGGCCACAGGACTGCGGAAGTTGCCGACTGGAAGAGGGCATCAGCAGGCGTTCTGGCGGTGGAACGTAGAGAAGGCGGGCAGGATGCCCGCCCCCCTGGAGTTGACCTGATATGGCGAACGTCCTCGTAGTCGCACCCCATCCTGATGACGAAGTGCTCGGCTGCGGCGGGGCTATTCGCCGGTTTGTCCAGAGCGGCGATGCGATCACTGTCGCCATCGCCACCAAGGGCACGCCCCTTTTCCCGGCCAGTCAGGTCCGGCAGGTCCGCTCGGAGGCGCGAAAAGCCGCCGCCGTCCTGGGGGTCAAAAAGCTCCTCTTTCTCGATCTGCCGGTGACCACGCTCCACCTCATCCCCGAGCACAAGCTTAATGCGGTATTCTCCAAGCTGGTGGTGGCCACCAAGCCCGACCTGGCGTTGATTCCCTTCCCCGGCGATCGTCACCAGGACCACCGCGAGGTCTTCGACGCCATGATGGTGGCCATGCGCCCCGATGGCCGGCGGCACCGGGTGGGCCGGATCGCCTGTTACGAGACCGTCTCCGAGACGCACTGGTCGGCCCCCGGCATCGAGCCTGCCTTCGAGCCCAACTGGTACGTGGACATCAGTGCGACGTTGCCGGACAAGCTGGCCGCCATGCGCGAATATGGCTCGCAGCTTGCCGAGGCCATCCCGGCCCGCTCCATTGCCGCCATCGAAGCACTGGCCCGCTTTCGCGGCAGCGTGGTGGGCATGCCCGCCGCGGAAGCGTTCTGGATTGTCCGCGATCTGCTGTGATGGGTGTGACCTCGCCTATTCAGGTTCTGGAGCCTCGGTGCACGCCATCCGGCGGTCCTGTGGTCTCCTGAAGTCATAAGAATTGTAAATTTGAATACTTACGTTCGCGTGCGCGGTTATTGGAGGCCTCTTTGGGTCGGGTGGACGCTCGGTGCGACACTCACCGGGGCAGGCCTCAGCGGCGGAACCTGAGCGGCGGGCAGGCGGAAAGAGGACATAAATTGCAGCCCAAGCACGAGGCCGGTGTGCTTGGGGTGGCATCAGCCCTGCTCAGCTTTGTTTATGCCCATGGACACTCAGATGGGGCGATGGCCGGGCAGGTGTCTACCCGGTCCCGGCCGTCCTTTTGCATCGGGGCGGGGTGGGGTAGAATGCGGTGATATGGCGCGATCTTCAAGTGATTCAAACGGTTCTTTTCCGGCCGCTCGTCATAACGGGGCGGCCAAGCGGTCCGCAGCGGACCGCATTCTCGTGGTGTTACCCAACTGGGTCGGCGACCTCGTATTGGCCACCCCGGCCCTGCGAGCCATCCGGACGACATATCCCAAGGCCCACATCGCATTCCTGGTCAAGAGCCACGTGGCGGATGTGCTGGGGGGCGGCGACTGGATGGATGAGGTGATACACTGGCCCTCCGGCAGGGATCGGGATACACGCCGGCAGGGTTTTCTCGGGCTGGCCGGTCAACTGCGTAAACGGAAGTTCGACTGGGCGATCTTGCTGACCAATTCCTTCCGCTCGGCGCTGCTGGCCCGACTGGCCGGCATCAAGCGGCGGATTGGCTACGACCGCGAAGGGCGGGGCTTGCTGCTCACCGACAAGCTGCTCCCGGAGAAGGCGGATGGCAAGTTCGTGCCCGTCCCCATGATCCGGTACTACGGGGCGATCGCCCGCTATCTGGGCAGTCGCGAGGTTCCGGTCCGTCCGGAACTGTTTACCACTGCTGAGGATGAGTCGATCGCCCAGCAGGCCCTGACGGCGGCGGGCGTGACGCCCGGGCGGCCTCTTGTCGTCATCAATCCCGGCGCCTCCTTCGGGCCGGCCAAGTGCTGGCTGCCGGAGCGGTTCGCCGAGGTGGCCGACCGTCTGGGCGAGGCGCACGATGCGGCCGTCTTCATCGCCTGCGGCCCCAAAGAGATTGCCTGTGCCCGCGAGGTGGCCCGGCATCTTCGGCGTCCGGCCACCGTGCTGGACAACCCCGTCATGAAGCTTGGTCCGCTCAAGGCGCTCATTAAGCGGGCGAACCTGCTGGTGACCAACGATACGGGGCCGCGCCACTTCGCCAATGCGTTTGGCACGCCGGTGGTCACGATTTTCGGCCCCACCGATCCGAAGTGGACCGAAACGGACACGCCGCGCGAGCGTTCGCTGATGGTCAAAGTCCACTGCGGTCCCTGCATGAAGCGTCGCTGCCCGCTGGATCACCGCTGCATGAAGTGGATCAGCACGGAGATGGTGTTGGCCTCGGCCGGCGAACTGCTCGCTGAGCGAACGCCACAGAGTGTTTAGCCACGGAGGCCACAGAGATAATTGGCTACAGAGGGCACAGAGAACGCAGAGGTGTTGGGTCGTAGAGGATACGAATTGGGCCACTTGGCGGGCGAGTTGAACGGGTGCTTGCCGAAGCCTGGATCCTGAATCCCGAATTCCGTAACCTTGTCTCATCGCGAACCCCATGAACCATTGTTTGCCGCCATCGACCGCCTGGCGGGCGCGCGTGTCGGCGTGGTGGGCGATCTCGTGGCCGACCGCTACGTGAGCGGCCAGACCGACCGCGTTTCGCGCGAGGCGCCGGTGCTGATCGTCCGGTACGAGGCGGAATGGTTCCGGCCCGGCGGCGCGGCGAACGTGGCGGCGAATATTGCGGCCCTGGGGGCCACTGCCTGCGTGGTGGGTTTGGTGGGCGATGATGAGGCGGGTCGGCAACTGTTGACGACCATGGCGGACACGGACGCCGGCGGGGCGGTGGAGTGCCGTCACGTCATTGTCGCGCCGGGTCGGACCACCATCACCAAAACGCGTTTTCTCGCCGGCGCGCGGCTCACCTCGCGCCAGCAGGTGCTGCGCCTCGATCGCGAGCCGTCCACCCGCCCGGATGAGAAGTTGCTGGCACAATTGCGGGACCGCATCGCTTCCGTGGATACCGAGGTGGACGCCTGGGTCGTCAGCGATTACGGCTACGGCGCGTTCGACGAGGCTTCGCGTGCGTTGCTTCGGGAGATCGCTTCGCGCAAGCCGGTGGTGGCTGATTCCCGCTACGATACGCTTCGCTTCCAGGGGGTGACGGTGGTCAAGCCCAACGAGGAAGAGGCTGAATCCGCGGCGCGGTCCCTGGGTCTGACCTTCGAAAATGAGTGTGAACTGGCAGCCGGCCTCGCGGCGCGCCTGGGGGTGAAGGCCGCCGTGGTGACGCTGGGGAACAAGGGGATGGTGCTCAGCGCCGATGGGCGGGTGGTGCGCATACCGGCCGTGGGCAGCGAGGAGATCGTGGACTTAACCGGGGCGGGCGACTCGGTGGCAGCCCTGCTGGGCGCGGCCCTGGCCGGCGGGGCGGACATGGAGACGGCCTGCCGCCTGGCCAATCATGCCGGGGCGGTCGTGGTGATGAAGGAGGGGGCCGCCACGGCGTCGCCCGTGGAATTGCGGGCATCGGTGGCCGCCGCGGCGCGGTAAGTCGTACCTGTCGCGGGGCGGGAGGCCCGCCCGAACGAGCGACCAGAGGTTTTCCGGCGGAAGACCATCAGTTATCGATCCTCATCGGATTATGGCTCAAATCATTACCGATCGCGACGAACTCAAGAAGGAAGCGGCGCGGCTCCGCGCGGCGGGCAAGTCCATTGTCTTTGCCAACGGGGCTTTCGACCTTATTCATGTCGGTCACGTGCGCTACCTGGAAGGCGCGGCCGCCGAAGGCGACGTGCTGGTAGTGGCGGTCAACAGCGATGAATCCATCCGCCGGTACAAGGGCCCTGATCGTCCGCTGCAGCCATTGGCGGAGCGGATGGAGATTGTGGCGGCATTCCGGGCGGTGGACCTGGTGACCTGCTTTGACGAGCCCACGTGCGACGCCATGCTGGAACTGGTGCGCCCGGATGTACACGCCAAAGGGCCCGATTACACGCCCGAAAACTTGCCCGAGTATCCCACGCTGAAGCGGCTGGGCATTCGCCTGGCCCGCGTGGGAGATCCCAAGGACCACTCATCCACCGCGCTTCTGAAACGGCTGCACGGCGGTTAGAGGACGCGCGCTCATCCCCTGCAAGCGCGCCAATAAACCTGCCGGGGAAGGCTCCGAAGAGGCCGTTTTTATGGGCCTTCAGTAATCATTTCTCTTTTGGCCGAAATGAATCGTATTCTTGCATCCGGAATATCAAGGCGCCTGTCCGGCGCGACGATGTAGCTCATGTCAGATTGCGCCGGGCAGACTGATCCGCCTGGACGTGGCAAAACTCTTTTCGAGGGAATGGCACATGTCTAACAAAAAAGCGTCAGGTTTCAGCCTGGTGGAACTGGTGATCGTGATCGTGATCATCGGCGTGATTGCCGCCATCGCGATTCCACGCGTTACCCAGGCCAGTAAGGGGGCAGGTGATGCCGCGCTGAAAAGCAATTTGTCCATTCTGCGAAATGCCATTGAGCTGTATGCCAGCGAGCACAATGGCGTTTACCCGGGCAAGCTGCCGCCGGATGGCTACAGCGAAGCCGACAAGGCCTTCGAGGCGCAGTTGACCATGTTCAGCAACATCAGGGGCGAGGTCTCGACCTTCAAAGATGCCGACCATCCCCTGGGGCCTTATCTGGCCAAGAGCATCCCGACCCTGGTGGTGGGGACCAATGGCACGAGCAGAAGCGTCAAGGTCGAGAGCGGCGAAACGCCGTTGACGGTGGACGAGTCCGGCGGGTACGCGTGGATTTACAATTGCGATACGGGTGAGATCATCGCCAATTCCTCCGAGCTCAGTGAATCCGGCAAGCCCTACAACGAGTTCTGATCCGGCATCCAGTTTCAGCATACGGGCTGTTGGCGAGCCTGCAGCGATAGGGGAATGTGGGGTCAAGCGGTCGCGCTACCGGGAGGTGCGCGGCCGCTTCTTTATTTGCCGCGGGGGTTCGGCTAAGATTTGCCCTTCGCATAACGGGAGGTGTTGCATGAGAAAGCTTGCTGTGATTGTTGCCGGCCTCTTCCTTTCCGGCGCGGTTTGGGCTGCGGATCAGACGGCCGACAGGGCCGCCAACGTTCCCCCGAAGGGATTCAAGTCTCTGTTCAATGGCAAGGACCTGTCCGGCTGGCGCGGGCTGGGCCACGTCAACCCCTACGAGATCGCCAAGTGGAGCCCGGAGGAAAAGGCTGCCAGGCAAAAAGAAGCCGACGCGGACATGCGCAAGCACTGGCGGGTCGAGAACGGCGAGATCATCAATGATGGGGCAGGCGTTTACCTGACCACGGACAAGGATTACCGCGATTTCGAGCTGCTGGTCGACTGGCGGATGATGACGCCCAACACCGACAGCGGCATCTACCTGCGCGGCACGCCGCAGGTCCAGATCTGGGACCCGAAGAACGAGAGCGTCAAAGCCGCAGGCGCCGACCGGGGCTCGGGAGCCCTGTGGAACAACAGTGACGGCGCGCCCGGCAAGTTCCCGCCGGCCGTGGCCGACAAACCCGTGGGCGAGTGGAACACGTTCCGCATTCTCATGGTGGGCGAGCGGGTGAGCGTCTGGCTCAACGGCACGCAGACGGTGGACTGGGCGGTCATGGAAAACTTCTGGGACCGCAGCAAGCCCATGCCCCCGACCGGCCCCATCCAGCTTCAGACCCATGGCGGCGAGATGCGCTTCCGCAACGTCTTCATTCGCGAGATTGACGCGGAAGAAGCCAACAAAATGCTCCAGACGCGCGGCAGCGAGGGCTTCAGGAATGCATTCAACGGCAAGGATCTCGAGGGCTGGATCGGCGAGACGGACAAATACACCGCCAAGGACGGGGTGCTGACCTTCACCGGCAAGAACCACGGCGGCGACATTTTCCTGAAGGACATCTACAGCGACTTCGCCATCCGGTTCGAGTTCAAGCTGCCGCCCGGCGGCAACAACGGGTTGTTGCTCCGCGTGCCGGACACCAAGCGCGGCGGAACGTTCAGCGGGATGGAGATTCAGATCCTGGATGACGGCGATCCGCAGTATAAAACCATCAAGGAATGGCAGTTCACCGGGTCGGTGTATGGTCTGGCCGCCGCGCATAAGGGTTATCTGCGGCCGGTGGGCCAGTGGAACTATCAGGAGGTGATCGTCGACGGACCCCGGATCCAGGTGTTCCTCAACGGGACGAAGATCACCGACGCCGACCTGAGCAAGATCGAGAAACCGCTCGACGACCGGCCGCACCCGGGCATGAAACGAACGGATGGATACGTCGGATTCATGGGCCACGGTGACCCGGTGGAGTTCCGGAACATCCGGATCAAGCGGCTCAGGTAAGCTCCGACAAACGGAGCATCGCCGGTTGCGCAGGGGTGTCACTGCACGGATGAGCAGTGCGGCTTGCCGGCATGTTGATGGGTGGCATGCCCGAGGCGGAGCGTGGGCGCGCTCCACTCCGCGGTGAAGAGGGGGTGATTCGCCAGGAGACCAGAAACGTGAAGCTCGCGATGAACACGTCAGCCGTCGTACTTGGGCTCGATATTGGCACGACGACCATTTGCGGCGTGGCGGTGAATCCGGCCGGCGAAATGGTGGCATCGGTGGAACGGCCCAACGATTCGGTCGTGCCCGACTTGCCGGCCGGCCGGGCGGAACAGGATCCATTGCGGATTCGCGAGCGGGTCCTGGAGGTCTTGCGCGGGCTGACCGCCCGGGTGCAGAACGTGGCGGCCATCGGCCTGACCGGCCAGATGCACGGCATGTTGTGCGTGGACGCCGCCGGCCGGCCTTTGGGTAATCTCATCACCTGGCAGGACGGTCGTTGCCTGGAATCGGCCGGGGGCGGCCGGAATTGGCTCGACAGCATGCGGGCGCGCGTGCCGGAGACGGCTTGGGCCTCCTGCGGATGCCGGCCGGCCAGCGGGTTCATGGGCAGCACGCTCTACTGGCTGTATCGCAATGGCGAGCTGCCGGCCGGAACCGCCCGGGTCAGTTTCGTGCACGATTGGATCGCCGGCGCTCTGGTCGGGCAGCTTCCCGTTACCGATCCCAGCGATGCGGGCAGCGCGGGAATCTTTGATCTGACGCGCCTGGAATGGCATGAGGAGATTGTTCGAGCCCTGGCCTTACCGGGCAGGTTCCTGCCGCCTGTCCGGCCGTCGGGGGAGATCATCGGGCACCTGTCATCGTCGGTCGCGACGGCAACGGGCCTCAAGCAGGGGACGCCGGTATGCAACGCCATCGGCGACAACCAGGCCAGCCTGCTGGGGAGCTGCGCCCAGATCGAGCAGACCATCCTGGTGAATATCGGTACCGGTGGGCAGATCAGTTGGGCGGTACCGGAGTTCGTGAGCGTGCCGGGCATGGAGACACGCTACCTGCCGCAGAATCGCTACCTGCTGGTGGGGGCGAGCCTTTGCGGCGGGCGGGCCTTCGCCTGGCTCAACGAGGTGGTGCAAAACTGGCTGCGGGAGTTCGGCGTCACACCCGATCCGGAGGCGATCTATACGAAGCTTTGTGCGCTGGCGGCGTCGGCCCGCGGCGGTGCGGACGGCCTGACGGCCCGCACGCTGCTGGCCGGCACACGGGCGGACCCGCATCTGCGCGCATCCTTCGAGGGCATCTCGCTGGACAATTTCACGCTGGCCAACGTATCACGGGCGGTCCTCGAAGGGATGGCCCAGGAGCTGGCCGCGTTTCACGATTTCGCCGGCGGAGCAGTGGGGGCGCGACACGATACCGTCGTGGCCTCCGGCAACGCGGTGCGCAAGAATGCCGTACTGCGCGAGATCATCAGCGCCCGGCTCAAACGGCCGGTGCGCGTGCCGCGCCATCGTGAGGAATCCTCCTATGGGGCGGCCCTGCTGGCCGGGGTCAGCGAAGGACTGTGGCCGGACCTGGACCATGCCGGGCGGAACATCCAATACGGGTTGTAGGGCCAAGTGCGCTGGAACCGAGGGAACCCCTGCCAACTACGCGCCGGGAGCCAATGCCCGCAGAGTTCGGATTAGTTGCGGCACCAGGTCGTAGCGGCTCAGGCGAACGCCGGCCGCGCCGCCGCCGGGGTGGCAGGTGACGAACTCGGGATCAGGCCCGATGCCGAACCGGCGATAAAACGCGAGCCGGATGAACCGCTCCACGTCTTCCACACTGGCGGAACGCTTGTCGATGTGTACCTGGAAGTAATCGCCCTGGCCGGCGGCGTTGACCCGGACCGCGATCGCATTTTCCCCGAAGGCCCGCTTGAGCATGGCCTCGGCCAGGTCGATGAGGGCCAGGCCGCGGAAGAAGCTCGAGCCTTCCAGGTGGTGGAATTCCGGCGGGTTCTCCGGCGACAGGGAGGCATCGTCAAGCCCGCGGTTGAAGTCGAAGGGCCTGGCCCCGTGTCGCTCCAGCCAGCAATTCAGCAGCTCCGGGCCGGCCAGCCCCTGCTCCCATTCCAGTTCGCGCTCCATGGCTTCGCGCTGGGGCAGACGCTCCGGATCGATTTCGAAGCCGCGGTCGCCCATTTGTGAGCGGGTTACGTACTCGATCCACTGATCCGGATGATGGATCAGGTAGAAGTTCTTGGCTACCTCGCCGAAGAGGTAAGCGACCATGGCCCGCAGCGGCACGCCTTTCTCCTCCACGACGTGTCCCGTTGCGGTGGTGCGCCGCAGCACCGGGTCGTGCCAGCCGGCAAAGGCGGATGCAATGGTGTTCTCGGCCTTCCGGATGGCCTCAGGCCGGGTGAGCCGGCTGCATTCCATCAGCTCGCCCACGTACCAGTCGAAGTTGGCCCGCGCCCGCTCGCGCAGCTCGTCTTGAGTAGCCAGCAATGGAAGCGCGCGCAGCACGGAACAGATCCACGAGCGGCTCTCGCGGTTGAGCAGCCCGTCGGTGACCAGGTCTTCTTCGATCCGCTTGAAGAAATCGACATCCAGCGGCAGTTTGATCAGAAGGGCGGCGATTTCGGCCGCTTTTCCGGTCATTTTGCGCATTTCGCCGGTGGTTGGCCGGCCGGTGCCGGACGTTTCCGCGTAGGCGTCCCACGACCATCGCCACGCTTCGCGGTCGCGCTCGACGCTGTAGGGGAAGATGAGGGCGATGCTGTCGGTGGGCACGGGATAGGTCGCGATGATGCGATAATTATCGCGCGGGTTGGAGGAGATCAGCGCGCCCTGCCCGGCCTTGCCCTTCTGCTCGGTGGCCTGGTCGAGTGATCCGGCGCGTACGCCGGTGCCGTACTCGGCCTGGCAGGCCAGGTGTACGAGCATGTCGGTGGGAATGCCCAGATCGAACAGGGCGTTGATGGAATTCTTGGTGGCGACGGTGACGGCCGAGGAGCTGGAGAAGCCGCCCTGGGGAATGTTGCCGGTGCAGACCAGCCGGAGGCCTTTGAAAGTCTGCTTCCCGAGATACTCCTGGACCCTGGCCCCCAGGCCGCCCTCGCGCAAGGTTCGCATGGAGGCGATGGCGTTGCCCACCAGGGCGAACGGCCGGCGCATGTTGTTGCTGATCCACAGGGACGGTGGGGGCAACGGCAGCCCTTTCCGCCGGCGGGTCTCCAGTTCTTCGTCGTTGAAATAACCCAGCGACAACAGCAGCGTCTCGCTCATGCGGGTGCCGAAGCCCTCATAGGTGTGCCAATCGGAGACGTCCCGGCCGGGATACATGGCATCGTGGTCTGAGGGGATGTAGTTGACGCTTTCGCGATACTTCGGGTCGAGGGGATACAGATGCAGCCGGCGGTCATCGGCGCCTTGGGCGAGGACGACGATCTGATCGCGCCCGTCCGCATTGCCCGCGCCGATGGGCATCTGCCAGGCGGGCCCGAAGAAACGGACCATGTCCGGATGCATGAACGCGATGCGCAGCCGCCCGCCGGCGATGCCGACGCCGACGGGCCAGTCGTGGCGGAAGCCGAGTTTCTCGCGGGCATTGGCCGAGTACAACTCTTCGAGCTGGCCGGCGATGGACGCGACCTGCCCCGGCGGCCGGTCGGCAGCGATGGCCCGGGCCGCCTCTTCGACTTCCAGCCGTTCGGCGAACAGGCCGCGGGCCGAGGCCAGTTTGCCTTCCAGCAGGGCCAGATCCATGGGCCGGGTCACGTCGGAGCAGAGCAGGTCGTAGTCGGCATCGGCCGGCGTGGTGGTGATCGTGCGGATGTCGCCGCCATCCCGGCTGATCGCCTCGACGATGTCGGTGAGGTAGTACTGCTGCTGGGCGTTGTCATTGGTGAAACCGGACAGATAGCGGTGAAGCGTCGCAGCGCGCACGGCGTACAGCGGACAGTTGCCTTCCGTCAGTGACAGCAGCGCCTGACGGGCGAGGTCGTCCTTCTCCGCGGTGATGTCGCGCTCCTCGATGATGCGGATCACCCGCCCGTGTTCGTCGCGCAGAACGCGGCCCTTGCCGGCGATGCGCGCGGGTTCGTAGCGGGCGGTCAGGAACGTGAGGTCCGCCTCCCGCGAACCGGCCAGGTGGGTTTCCCACAGCCAGCGGAAGATGCGTGAGGGCACGATCCGGTCGCCCATGGTGATGATCAGCAGCGGGTTGTGCTCGAGCATGCCCGGTATGCAGAGCGACTCGAAAGCTGGGAAGGCGGTCCCGCCGGTGGGGTTGTCGGAGAGCACATAGAGATTGTCGTCGCCCAGGGCGGCGGCAACTTCCTCGTGGCGATAGCCCACCAGGCAGACGACCGGCGAGGTGGTCAACCAGCGGAATGCGTCGATGGAGTGTCGGGCCAGCGGCGTGCCGTGGACGGGCTGGATGCACTTGGGGTTTTGCCCGAAGCGCGTGCCTTTGCCCGCGGCCAGAATGACCAGAATCTTGTCATCAAGGGTGAATCGGCCGGCCTCGGTCAGCAGGGCCGGGTTGATGATTTTGTCTGGAGTCAGTCTGACCGCCTGGGCCAGAGGACATGCCGTTCCGGGGGTTGCTTCATGAGCGTCTTGCATGGGGGCTATTGTAAATAGCCCTGCGCCATCTTGCGACAGGTCCGGCAACGCGGGCTCGGGTGGACGGACGACGCTGGATGCGCCGGTTCCGTCATCGAGACGCGGGCAGTCCGGGTTTCCCGAGCTCTGAACCCTCGATCCATGGCGCGCCGGCGAAAGGGGGCCGCGCGTCTTCGTGGTTCCAATCAGGGAATGTACGGGACCTCGGCGAGGCGTTCCTGTTCGAAGCGGTCCTGATCGGCCAGTTGGCTTATGTAAGCGGCGTTAAACTCGGCGATGGTCATCCAGGCGGCGCGAACTTTGCCGTTTTCGTAGATGAGCACGCTGCGGCCGTCGGATCGAAACGTCAGCGGCACAACGGGAGAGATGGCAATGAGCACCGGCCGGGAGACGCGCTGTGCGTAGAAGCGGTCGTAGTAGGAGGCATAATGGAACGAGTAGGAACCACCAGCAGGCGGCAGATCGGCCGGCAACAGTCCGGTCTGGTCGAGTTGGGCCTGTACGGCCACGGCAGAGCGATGAGCGAAGCGAAGCCAGCTATTGCGGGTATCCGTATCCCGTCGCCAAACCACCGTGAGCACGAGGAGAATACCGGTCAAACTGAGCACAACCGTGGTTCGGGCGGCCCATCGGCGCCGGGCGCGGGCCCTGGTCGCGAGAATGGGATCGGTCAAGCCGGCCGAGAAGTATGGAGAGGGGCGGGCGGCGGTCACTGACGGTTCGGAAGAAAAGTGTGCGATGGCCATCATCACTCCCCACCAGAGCAGAGTAGTCCAATCACATCCACTATCGCGGCCGGCTCAAATGGCTCGGCCCTTTGATCGCCCCCCCCCATTACCCGTTAAGAGACAATTGTACCAGGACTTCAGCGGACGGACAACCGTCGAAGCGAATCTGTGTCAACCGGCCGGTGCTTGGGGTTTTTCCCGCGGGTTCGACTCGGGCTTTAACCTTACGGTCGCAGGGGGGAAGTTGCGCCTACCGCTCGTCTCGCGGCGCGGGGACTTGCCCGGTCAGCAGCCGGTCGATCAGTTCGGCCACGCCGCAGTCGTCATTGACGGCCACTTGAAGCCGGGCCGCAGCTCGAACGGGCTCAACGGCATTGCCCATGGCCACGCCGAGGCCGGCCCGGGCGATCATCTCCACGTCATTGACGTCGTCGCCCAACGCCACCACCTGAGAGCCGGGGATGCTCAGCGAATCGCATAACTTCTGTATGCCAAACCATTTATTGACGTGCGGGGCGAAGCACTCGACGACGTGCAGGCGGTAGTTGGGAGCGTAGATGGCATTGAACTTGAGCGCCGATGGCGGGAAGGCGCTGCTCAACTCAGCCATGGTTTCGTCGATGTGGGCGGGGTCGTCAATGACGCCGATGCGCAGCGGCAGATGGCTTCCGGGGCCCCATCCATCCACCTGTTCGACGCGGGTGGGTGAGCGGCGGGCCCAGGCCTGGTAAGCTTCCATATTGCGCCGGCCGGGGATGAGATGGTAATCAACGCCGGCTTCCGCCACGTCGTAGAGGATCAGGACGGGAAAGTCGCGGGACTGAAAAAAGTGCAGCACGCTGTCGGCCAGCTCCGGGGGCAGAGGGGCCCGCGCGAGCGTCCGGCCGGCGGGTAGTTCGCTGACGATGGCTCCGAAGACGAAGATGCCGGCATCGAGATCCAGGCCGATGGCATCGAGGACGGCACGGGCCTCGGTGAGCGACCGGCCGGTACACAGGGAAATCTTGAGGCCCGCGTCATGGGCGCGGCGCAGCGCGAGGCGGTTAGCCTCGGGCAGTTCGTTACGCGAGTTCATGAGCGTGCCGTCAACATCAAGGGCGAGAAGTTGGTAGGGTAAATTCATCGTTGCTTCTGCGTATTCCAGGTGACCACGCACAGAAATGGTAACCGATGGTGCGGGCGAAAGGTAGGGGGGCAGCGCGGGAATATGGCCGTCGTGCAATCAACAGCGGGCGAGTCTTCAGGCCCGCCTGTTCTCATTCTGCGGTTGTGAATTCACCCTACAGCGCAAAGTGGGCCATTTGCTGTGGTGGCCGGGCTTGAGTACCGGCCGTTTTGCCCGGAAAGCGGCCGGCATCCAGCTTTCACCGGGGACCCGGGCCGGCCGCTACGACCTTGCACTGTGGTGATTCAAGATTCCGGTTGTGCGGGGCGCTGACGCCTGAGCATTACCAGGCTGCCCAGGGCCAGCAGGCCCATTGTGGTCGGCTCGGGCGCTATGTCGCCTATCACGGAGAAGGTGGTCTCACGGGTGGCGGACCACCACTGCGCGCCCTGGACGCCTTGAACGGAATAGGTGGCTCCGTCGACGACGGGACTGGGGCTGGCATAGAGCCAGGCGAACATGCTGCTCGGCTCGCTGTTGCCGTAGACCGTCAGCCAGTAGGTTTGCCCGGCCTCGATCGCGAACTGCGAATCCAGTCCAGCGGCGAAGCTGTAGACGTCGAGATTGTAAATCTGCTGGCCGGTGTTGAACATGTTGGCGTCCGCCAACGGCACCGTCCAACTGGCCAGACGCTCGCCCGGCACGTCGTAGACGTCGTAGAGCAGGGTGTTGCTCCAGATTTCCAGGTTGAAGCTGGATACGTTGCTCATATCGCCGGTGTTGACGCCCATCCAGGTGAAGCCGGTCACGTTCGCGTCCGCGTCCAGCATGAAACTGCTGGCGTAGAGCTGCCCGGTTCCGCTGACGCTGTTTGAGAACGCAGCACCTGTATTGCCTGAGAAGTCGGGTGTTGTCTCGAACAATACGGCAGCCGACGCCGAGGCGACACACATCGCAGATACGGTGATTACCGTATAAACCATTTTCGTCCGACACGATGACATGCTATATCCTCCACACTGATTGATGTCGTGTATTACCGAACACAACCCAACGGAAACCTACGATACAAGCTGCGCGCCGCCTACGTACGATAGTGACGCTCAACCACCTCTCTTGCATTGCCAGTCAAAGACTTAGGTGCTATTGTCGCGTCGGAGGGGTAGCCGCCCCATTGTTGAGCGACCCACCGATTGCATCGCGGTTCGCTGAGCTGCGAAAGGGGAAGAAGCACCATCCGGCCATACGCGATGGTGCGCAGCCGGCCGCGCGATTGGTGAGCTATGACTCTTGAGCCGTGCTGTGTATGACCGTTCCGGTGTTCGGTACTGCCGTGAGCAGCGCAACGACCAGTTCCGCTTCGCTGCACTGGTGGCTACTCTCACCTGGCCCCTCTCGGGGCCACTGGCGATTACCTGAGCGACAAACAGGTCTCCAGCCACAGACTCACTCCGGCTTTCAACGGAGCTTGCGGTTGATGCCATCCGCCCCGCATTGGTTTTCCAAATCGTGAACCCACCTCTGGAAGAGGTGGGCCACCCATCAGGCTTCTGCTGGTTGTTGGTTGCTGCGCTGCTGATTGTCTGAATCTTCGCGAGCCTACCTCTGAAAGGGTGGAACACCCAACGTACAGGATTCAATTGGGATCCGTGTGACTATCGCGCGAGATCATTCGGGGAGGGCGAAGAGGGGGGTGGAGAGGTAGCGCTCGCCGGCGCTGGCGAGGATGGTGACGATGAGTTTGCCTTTGTTTTCGGGGCGGTGGGCGATTTCGTTGGCGGCACAGAGGGCGGCGCCGGAAGAGATGCCGCAGAGAATGCCCTCCTCGTGGGCGGCACGGCGGGCCCAGGCGAAGGCGTCTTCGTCGGTGACGCGGACCACGTCGTCGATGATGTCGAGATTGAGCACCTTGGGGATGAAGTCGGCGCCGATGCCTTGAATCTTGTGAGGACCGGGGGTGAGGGGTTGGCCGGCGCGGGTCTGAGTGATGAGCGGCGAGGCGGCCGGTTCCACCGCGACGCATTGGAAAGACGGTTTGCGCAGCTTGATGACCTCGCTGACGCCGGTGATGGTGCCGCCGGTGCCGACGCCGGCCACGAGGATGTCGGCCCGGCCGTCGGTGTCCTGCCAGATTTCCTCGGCGGTGGTACGGCGGTGGACCTCGGGATTGGCCGGATTGCTGAACTGCTGGAGGATGACCGCGCCGGGCATTCGGCGGGCCAGTTCATGGGCCCGGGCGATCGCGCCCCGCATGCCCTCGGCAGCGGGGGTGAGGGCCAGTTCAGCGCCCAAGGCCTTGAGCAGATTGCGACGCTCGACGGAGGCGCTGTCGGGCATGGTCAGGATCAGCCGGTAACCCTTGGCGGCGCAGACGAAGGCCAACGCGATGCCGGTGTTGCCGGAGGTGGGCTCGATGATGGGTGTGAGGCGGTCGATCCGGCCATCGCGCTCGTAGGCTTCGATCATGGCCGATCCGATCCGATCCTTGACGCTGGACAGCGGGTTGAAGAACTCCAGCTTGGCGTAGACGGTAGCCGGCGCCTGGATGATGCGGTTGATTCGCACCAGGGGCGTGCGGCCGACGGCGTGCGTGATGTTGTCGAAAAGAAGGGGCATGGAATTAGTCAACGGTCACTGCTGCGATGGCGTCCTCGCTCTCCGTTCCTATCTTACCCCTACGATTTCGACCTCGAACCAGAGGGTGGCGTTTGGCGGAATGCGTGGCGGGTTGCCGCCGGGGCCGTAGCCCAGGTCGGGAGGAATGATCAGCAGACGTTTCCCGCCGACCCGCATGTCGTAGTTGCCCAGACCTTCCGTCCAGCCGTCAATAACGCTCTGGAGCGGGAACTCGCTCGGCTCGTTGTTGCGGTTGGCGGTGCTGTCGAAAATCGCGCCGTTCTGGTCATCGAGCCTGCCGGTGTAGAGAGCGGAGACGATGGATGTCTCTGTCACCAGGTCGCCGTCGCCTTTGACGACGTCGGCATAGCGCAGGCCGCTGGGCGTCTGGATATAGTTGGTGATGGTCACGTCGTCAGTCCCGGTGGAGCCCAGGTCGTCGGTGACGGTCAGCCGGAAAACCAGCAGCCCGGATTCGGCCGGTGCGGTAAAGGTGGGTTCCGCCGCCGTGGGATCGCTCAAGGTGACCGGCGGGCCGGAGAGTTGGCTCCACGAGAAGGAGAAGGTCGCCCCCGGTCGGCTGGTTGCGCTGCCGTGCAGCGTCACCGTAGTCCCGGCCACTACATTCTGGTCGTCGCCGGCGTTGGCAATGGACAGGGGGCTGACGGTGATGGTCACGTCGTCGGTGGCCGTTCCGCCGAGCGAGTCGGTGACGGTCAGCTCAAAGGTGAGCGTGCCGCCCGCGGCCGGTGCGGTGAAGGTGGGCTGGGCGACGGCCGGATTGCTCAAGATGACCGCGGTGCCGCCCGTCTGGGTCCAGGCATAGGTGAGCGGCTGGCCGTCGGGGTCGCTGCTGGCAGACCCGTCGAGAACGACGACCTGGCCGGTGCGGACAACCTGGTCCGGCCCGGCATTGGCCACCGGAGGATTGTTGTCGGGGGAACTGACCGACACGGTGACGCTGTCGGTGTCGCTCAACCCACGTTCGTCTGTAACGGTCAACTCAAAGACCAGCGTGGCTACGGTCGTGGCGACGAAACCCGGTGAAGTGACGTCGGTTCTGCTCAAGGTGACGGGCGGGCCGGAGATTTGGCGCCAGCGGAAGGTGATTTCCTCGCCGTCGGGGTCGCTGCTGGCGGCGGCGCTGAGAATGACGACATCGCCCACCCGGACGAACTGGTCCGGGCCGGCATCCGCCACCGGGGGATTGTTGGGACCGGTGAACCGGCCATCATCTACGTAGGCGGAGAGAATAATCACCGGCTCGATGGGGACGTTGGGCAGAATCCTGTAATCGGAGGCTTCGTTGTCGGTGGTTTTGACCTTGGCGATTTCCTGAACGACGTCCATGCCTTCGATCACTTCGCCAAAGACGGTGCGGCCGCGCTTGCCGGTTTTGAGGTTGAAGTCATGGCTGGGCTGGTCGGCCAGAAGAATGATGAAGGCGGACGTGCCGGTGCCCGTGCCGGAGCCGTCCGGTTCGACCAGCGCCACCCGGCCGCGCCGGTTGGTCAAGCCGTTGTTGGACTCGTTGACGACGGGTTCGCGGGTTTCCCGGGCCGTGAGATCCTCGGTGTACGTGCCGGCGGTGATGGACTGGCCGGCAATGACGTCATGAAAGATGAGGCCATTGTAGAAGCCGTCGTTCACGTATTGGACGAAGTTCTCGACCGTCCGGGGGGCCTGGTAGGCGAAGAGCTGCAGCAGGATGGACCCCTTGGTGGTTTCGAGACGCACCCTGGGCTCGGGCTGGAACTCCACCGGGGGAGTCCGGTTGTCCGGCCCGGGAGTGATGAGACACTGCTGTCCGCTGAGGATGGCCAGCAGCGCAGTCAGAGCGAGGACCTTTACGACGATCCTGGGCGTCTTGCCGAATGCGTAAGCGTGCATAGGGATGTCCAATCGTCCTTTGTCTGTTGACCCTGGTTTCCTGTCGTCAGGATGCAATACTTGACCCACCATCATAACGGACCCTCGGCCTGGTGGCGAAAGGGCCGGCCGTGGCCATCAACGGATGACGACAACACCGCCCGGCGCCGCACCGCGGGAGCATCGCCCGGCACAACCATTAATGGCTATAAAGCCCCTTGTGGCAATGAGAAACAGCTTCCCTGGCCGTAAGGGCGGCGCCTTTTTCCATTATGATCGGCCAGGGGAGCAGCCTGGATGGAGTGTTCCTGATGTTTTTCTTGCCCGGGGCGAAAGCGGTGGTTAGCATCGTGGACGGGGGATACTGAATTAGGAGTGAGGGAATGGCCGGTGGCCGGGGTTTGCGTAGAATGCCAGGCCGCCTGTCAGGGCGCGGCGAGGTTGGTCATGAACACTGTGCACACGGCGTATATCGGATTGGGATCGAACCTGGGGGACCGGCGGGCGCTGATCGAGGGGGCGGCCGAGCGGTTGCGGGCGGCGCCCATGGTGCTGGACGTCCAACTGTCGTCGCTCTATGAGACCGAGGCCGTGGGGGGGCCGCCGGGGCAGGGGATGTATCTCAATGCGGCCGGCCGGCTGGAGACGATGTTGCAGCCGCACGGGTTGCTGTCGCTGATGATGGCCATCGAGCATGAGCTGGGGCGGGAACGGCGCGAGCACTGGGGGCCGCGGACGATCGATCTGGATCTGCTGTTGTTCGACAGCGCGGTCATCGAGACCAGCGACCTGATTGTGCCGCATCCGCGGATGCACGAGCGGTGGTTCGTGCTCGCGCCGCTGGCCGAGATCGCGGCGGAGGTGATGCATCCGGTGCTGGGAGTGACGGTGGGGGAGTTGCGGGGTAGACTCGGGTAGGCAATAACCAGGGGCCGGGAGCCAAGCATCAAAGAATGACCAATGTCCAAATCCCAATGTCCAAAGAATGACTAATGGCGAAATCCGAATGACCAATCAATGACGAATGACGAAGCTCGAATTCGCCGGTGGAACCGGAGAGCGCGCAGCGAAAGCAAGCCGGTGCAGCCAGCCGGATTTAGCGTAGCCAGCCGGTTTTGACGGCGTACCCTCGGGAATCGTTACGGTCCATCAGTTGGCGCAGGTCGGTTCGGGCTGTATGCCGCTTCCGCTGTAGCACCTTTGAAAGGTCCCGAAGTCGTCCTGGTCCACGTCGCCGTCATGATCCAGGTCTTTCAACTGGCAGTCGGGAGTCACCAGAACTTCCGGGCCCAATGCGCAAGCCTCTAACGCGGCCAGATCATCTGCGTCTACGTCCTCATCCTGATCGAAATCCGGCGGCACGATGAAACCCAAGAGGAAGTAAAAAACTCCGGCCGCGGATGCAGGGAATTTCGAAAGGCGAATCCAGATGGTCTGGCCGGTGGTGACGGGTACCGTCAGGGCCGAGTCGCGGCTGGCGCCCGCGTCCAGGAACGGCCACGGCCCATTGCAGGCGGTCGGAGCGGAACCGTATGGCCAGTCATCGTTGCAGGCGCCCGGGAGCTCGTTGTTGATGCTCCCCGGGCAGCCGGAATGGACGGACAGCACCGTGTCCATTCCGGCATCGATTGCGCCCCAGTCGTTGGTCCCGCAGGTTCGGACCCTCACCGCCCCATCCGCCGGGGCCGTGTAGAAACCCCACACATCAGGTTCGGTGTTGGGGCCGCCGACGCCCCCGCACGAGCAACTGCCGTCAGTCGTAGCGTGTACCAGCGAGCCGAGGGCCCAACCCGGCGCCAGCGGTACGGCGTTGGCGCAAGCGTCGCTCGGCGGCGGCACGTAGGTTTGTCCGTAGAGATCGCGAGCGTCGCCGGCGCCGGCGTTGCGGTTGTCATCCCAGGTTATCAGAGCGCCTCCGGGGATGGAAGCGATGGCGGGATGGAGCGGTTGCTCCACGCCCGGGTAGGCGCCGGTGGCCGTGGAAATGATCATGTTTTTGTGCGGGGGGTATCGGTACAAATAATCGACATAGGTGGCGCGGATGTGAGTCTGCCGGGTGTCGTTGCAGGGGTGGTCAGCGGAGGTTTCTCGCCAGGCCACGAAGAAGCGCTGGGTATCCCAGTTGAACGCGACCTGCGGCAGCCACGGATGCATGGCGGGCTCCGACCAATGCTGGCAAATGGCGGAGATGGGAAAAGGTGAATTCACCCGCAGGGGAGACGTGTACACGAGTCGTTCCGCATCCACGGGGGCGCCCCAGATGCCGGTCCATTCAGTACCATAGTGCTGATAGGGGTCGTGGTTGTTATAGTCGGCCCAGACCACCAGGAAGACCTTGGTGGCGCCGGAACTTTCGGGAATCTCACCATATGCGACGTCAGGATGGTAGACATCGCCTACTGGGGATCCCCAGTCAAAAGGTATGCTACGGTCGACCGGGTGGCCGTTGTGATAAAACACCCACAGTGGCTCGCCGTATGAATCAAGCATGTAAACCATTCCCGTCTCCGCCCAGTCCCAGACCAGCAGATATCGGCCGGTTGGCGTCTCGGGACTGACGATGGGAGCATAGGCAACCGCGTGTGAATTGAACGACGACGTGGGCGCATTTGTAATATTGATCAGAGCGCCGAGGGGCGTCCCGGTTGCTGAGATGCGCTGGGCAAAAATATCCCCGCCACCAGTGACGCTGCGCTGCATGGTCAGCAGGTACTCGTTGGCCAGCGAGTTGTACGTGATCCGGACGCAGGGAGCCTCGTCGGTGCCGAAGCGGGCGCCGTACACGACCGGGTACGGACCGGTTAGGGGTGTGCCGAAGCGATTCAGGCGGACAGCTATGAAGCTTGGGTTGCGGGGCGTCGTGTAGGGAGGCCAGGGTAGGCCACCGTTGTCATAGCTGATCAGCAGGTACTCGTCAGCGTGCGAATTGTATGCGATCGCAGTCTGGTGTATGACGGTTGCGGACCCCCACGGGTAAACAGGGGAGTCGAGGGGCTGGCCTGCGTGGTTGATTCGCTGGACCACGGAGTACCCGCTCAATGAAAAGACGGCCAGGCAGCTATCTGGAGATCCGCTGCAGGCCAGACCCCAGTTTCTCACATCACCGGTCCCGCCGAGAATCAGGTGATCGGCCAGGGCCAGGTTCGTGCAGGCGGTGATCACGGCAGCGACGAGGTGCAAACGGCATGGAGACATGAGATCGACCTCCTCTCGCGTGAAGTGGTTTCACATGGTGCATTTGTTCGCTGCGCACCGGGACAGCAAGCAGGCGTCAACCAGGCAGATGTCAGTGCCCCCCGGTTCGCAGCGTGTGTGAATGCTGTAGTCTCAACGAAGTGTGGCGGTCTGCGGCCCCATCCCGTGCTTGCGAGCAAGCCGGGGGTTGCGCGCGACCCCCCGGCCGTCGCGCTTGCCGAAGCTACGTAAAGGCTATTATCTCTCGGCGGAAAGCGAATGCAATATTGATTTATGCGTTTTAACGCGTGAAGAAATCGGTGTGTTGATCGGTGGCCGACGGCACGAGTGAGCAGGCGACAACAAAGGGATACAAATCTGTACGTTGTATATCTTCATTAAAAGCTTCGCCGCACGTGTTGCCGAGGTCATACATATGTATGAATGTTAATAGTGTATTTACGCGCTTCCTGACCCGGATGCGTTAAACTGACGTGGCCCGTCTCGTAATTCATATCATTGTCAGAGTCTCCACGGCAGAGCTTTGCGCAGAGTGAGGCCTCCAGACATGATGTTGTGGGGCACGGCAACATCATGAAGGGAGGCCAGGATGGTGACTATTCGAATCCCATTAAGCCAAGGCGCAAGTTGCTGCAGAGCAGGGGGCAGGTGCCATGTACGCTCACCCGTCCTCGGGCGGGTGGGCATGCGCGTCTGCGTGCTGGGCCCTCTTCACTGCGCGTCGCAGTCTTGAGCCGGACCCGCCTCCGTGCCGTAACATCGCTGAAAGATGCCAAAGTCGTCCTGGTCCACGTCGCCGTCCCTATCGAAGTCGGCGGCGATCCTGCCATCGCCGCCCGGCGTCAGCGAGCAGCCCGGAAGCGGTCCGGGCAAAGCCGCCGGGTCGTAGAAGACCATCGGGCCGGTGGCACAGGCCTCGAACATCTCCAGATCTTCGGCGTCGACGTAGCCGTCGCGGCTGAAATCGGCCCGGACCGTGGGGAAGGCCTCGTACGCGCCGATGTCCACGATAGGCGGCGTGCCCGCCCCGGTATCGGCCTTCGCCGGGTCATCGACCAACCGCGCCCGGCCGGCTGCGTCGAAGGGCAGCGGTTCAGAAGTGTCGCCGTCGCCATCCAGGTCGGCCGCATCCGCCGGCAGGGCCACGTTGTTGCCCGCGTCGATGCACGGCGAGCCAGCCAGCAGCCGCAGGTTGCCGTAGTCGTCATTGTCGCCCGTGCCCCAGCCGTCGCCGCCGTCATGGGGATGCCGGACGAACAGCGGATCGGCCGAGATGTTGCCGTTCGTCCCGGTGGGGTCGGTCAGTCCGGAGTAGTTGTAAGCCGTGTTCCCGTACACGCAGTTGTGCCACAGAACAGGTATAAGGAAAGCCGTTCCGTGAATTCCGGACGAGTTGAAAGCTACGATCGTGTTGGCGATCGTCGACCGGGAGTATCGGCAGTATATCCCACCGCCGGAAGACGCGATGTTTCCTGCGATCGTGCAGTTGGTAATCACCGCAGAGTCGTACTCACAGCAGAGGCCACCGCCAGAGGACGCTTGGTTCCCCGTGATCGTGCAATTGACAATCGTCGGGGAGGACTCTCCCCAGTAGATTCCTCCCCCATAGTAGGTCGCGCTATTCCCTGTGATCGTGCAATTGGCAATCGTCGGGGAGGAACAAAAGCAATCGATCCCGCCGCCGCCGGTATTGGTCCTGCCGTTCCGGATGGTGAAACCATCCAGGGCATTGACTCCGACACCCCCCCGGACGGTCACCACCGAGCCGCCAGCCTGCCCGTCCAGAATCGTCGGGTAGGCCGCCCAGTTCCGCTGATCTCGCTGCGTCTCCGTGCCGGTGAAACCGCCGTAGAGATAGACATAGGCAGGCAGTGCTACCCGTTCCAGGTAGACGCCCGCTTTCACCCAGACTTCGCCGCCCGTCGCTGCATCGATTCCGGCCTGCACCGTCCGCTTGGCCAGTTCCCAGCTCGAACCGTCGTTGGCGTCATCGCCCTCCGGGGCCACGCGAATGACCGCGTACGGACCTGCCGGCCAAGCCGTGCCGTCCGATTCGTCGGCCCCGATATCCACATGACTGCCCTGGATCCGGGCCTGACCATCAATGTCCAGCCAGTCTGCCTGTACCAGACTGTTGTCTCCGGCATCCCGGCAGGGCGAGTCCGGCTGGAGGTGTACGTTGCCAAAGGCAGGACCGGCCAGCTTCGGATCGGCCGAGATGTTGTCGTCCGTCCCGGTCGGGTCGATCAGTCCGTAGTAGTTGGAAGATGTGTTCCCGTACACGCAGTTGTGCCGCAGAACGGGCGTGCCCGAACCTACCGTGTTGATCCCCGATGAATTAAAAGCCACGATCGTGTTGGCAATCATCGGAGACGCGGCGACGCAGTGGACCCCGCCGCCGTAGAGCGCGTCGTTTCCCGTGATCGTGCAGTTGGCGATCGTGGGGGAAGAGGAGGAGCAATAGATCCCACCGCCGTAGCCATTGGATACGTAGCCGTTGCGGATGGTAAAGCCGTCGATGCGAGTTGTTGCGGTGGCCCCTGACGGAGAGGTCACCACATTGCCTGTCCTGTTGCCATCGAGGACAGTCGGGTTGGAGGCAACGCTCCGCTGCTCCAGTTGCGTCTCGCTCCCGGCGAACCCGCCGTACAGGGCCGCCCCGGCCTTGAGCGTAATCCGCTCGACGTATACCCCCGCCGCCACCCAGACTTCATCCCCGGCCACCGCGGCCGCAAGCCCCCCGGCCACCGTCCCCTTGGCCTCGCTCCAGCTCAACCCGCTGTTCGCATCCGACCCCGTTTGGGTCACATAGATCGTCGCCGCCCGGACCCCGCCGGGCAGACCCCCCAGACACGCCAGCATCGCCAGACCGGCCAGCACACCACGTACGCGTACCGCACTATGAAATGGACGCATCTCGTTCCTCCCGCTTTCGTTGTCGCAACATCCTGATGTCAGCTCTCAAACAGAAGAGATGGACGGGGGCAATCGGTCTTGAGGAAAACACAAGCGAAACCTCTGCAACGCTGTTGAGACCGAGCGCCCTGTGCCTTGAAGCCGACGATCAATTGCAGTGATTTATTCGAAATGTGATTGTACCTCCACCGGTTTTCCAAAGACCCGCAGAACGGTACACTTCAAAGATCACCAGTGATGCAGCCTCTGTCAATCCCGGGATAAACATATTTCCAGGTCACTTTGGGATTCTCCAGTTCTAGCCGGGTGCCACGCCCCCTCGCCTGTACTCGGGCGGGCAGGCAGGTTGAAGTCAAACCGCGCAGGACATGCTCACCTGCGGCCGTGAAACCGCGCAGTATTCGCCGGGGCCCCGGGGGCGCGGGTGCGCTGGGCGCCCGGTGGGGGGAGAATGACCAATGTCTAAATCCCAATGTCCAAAGAATGACCAATGACGAGGTCCGAATGACCAATCAATGACGAATGACGAAGCTCGAATGGCGAAGGCGCCTGCTCGCCTACGGCCGTGTGACCTCGTTCGTTGATCTGGCCGAAGTGACGGCGTAGACTCGCATATCGGGCTATTTTCGCTTGATTTGCAGGCATTCGGAACAGGGAGGCTGTGCCATGCCGAAGTTCATGGGCGTGCATACGTTCCCGCAGGGTGCGTTTTCGCGCGAGCAACTCAACCAACTGGCCGCGGCGGCTCAGCAGGATCCGGCTGTCAGGGGCTACCGGAGTTTCGTGAACCTGTCTGAAGGCAAGGCGGTCTGCATCATGGAAGCGGCGGATCAGAAGGCGGTGGAGGACTGGTTCACAAGGATGGGTATGCCCTGCGACTGTCTCGTGCCGGTGGAGCTGGAGGGCGAGCGGGGAGAGATCAGGCCGTCGTGACAACTGGCCCAGCCGGAAGTCTGATGGCCGCGGTTGCCCGGCTTGCGTTCGAGAAGATGGAGAGAGGGACCGGCTGGTCCTTCTCTCTATCTCTCGCCCTCTCCATCTCTCATGCTTCAAACAGGCCGCCCTGTTGCGTCGGCGGCGAGAGGGTGAAGGGGATCTTGAGGTGCTGGTAGGCCGCCTGGGTGGCCACGCGGCCCTGGCGGGTGCGGATGATGAAGCCGATTTGCAGGAGGTAGGGCTCCACCACGTCTTCCAGCGTGTCGCGTTCCTGGCCGAGGGTGGCGGCGAGGGCTTCGATGCCGGCCGGGCCGCCTTTGTAGGTGCGGATGAGGGCGGTCAGGAGCGAGCGGTCGAGATCGTCGAGGCCAAGATGGTCGATGCCGAGGATGGTCAGGGCCCGGTCCACCACGTCGGGGGTAAGCCGGCCGTCGGCGCGGACCTGAGCGTAATCGCGGGCCCGCTTGAGCAGGCGGTTGGCCACGCGCGGCGTGCCGCGGGCCCGGCCAGCGATGGTCTCCAGGGCCGCATCGTCAGCGGGGACTTTCAGCTTTTTGGCGGAACGGCGGAGGATTTCGGTGAGGTCCTCTTTGGAGTAGAAGTCGAAATGGAACTGGATGCCGAAGCGGTCGCGCATGGCAGCGGTGAGCAGGCCGGAGCGGGTGGTGGCGCCGATGAGGGTGAAGGGGCGCAGGGCGATGTTGATGGTCCGGCCGCTGACGCCGGAGTCGATGGTGAAATCGACGCGGAAGTCTTCCATGGCCGAGTAGAGGAATTCCTCGACAGTCCGGCTGAGGCGGTGGATCTCGTCGATGAAGAGAATGTCGCCGCGCTTCATCTCGGTGAGCCAGTGCATGAGGTCGCCGGGCTTGGTGATGGCCGGTCCGCTGGTGACGCGGATGGTGGCGTCCATCTCCCTGGCGATGACGTGGGCCAGGGTGGTTTTGCCCAGGCCGGGCGGGCCGGCCAGCAGGACATGCTCCATGGGCTCGGAACGGCCCCTGGCGGCCTCCAGGGCGATGCGGAGTTGGTCGGTCACCTGCTTTTGACCGATGACGTCGTCGAGACGTTCGGGGCGCAGGGACTCGTTGAGGCGGTCCTCCTCGGCGCCGCCGGACTGTTGCGAAATGATGCGTTCACGGGCCATGGTTAGCTTTCAGCGGTCAGGGATCAGCGTTCAGCGATCAGCAGTCAGCGTTCAGCTTTCAGCGGTCAGCGTTCAGCTAGTTTCCAGTTACCAGCAGCAGGCGGGTGAAACACCCGCCACCCAGCACGGCTGACACAGCCGTGGCACACACACTCAGCATTCAGCACTCGTTACTCAGTACTCAGCACTCAGTACTCTCCACTCAGTACTTTGGGTACTTTTGACTCATTCCCGTCCACTGGCGCGGTAGGCGGCCTGGAGCCACTGATCCACGCCTTGGGTGTCGGGGAAGAGCTCGCGCGCTTTTTCGATCCATCGCTCGGCATCGGCCGGGCGCTCTCCGAGGGCGACGAGGACGCTCAGCGCGTCGTGTTGCTCCTGGGTCCATCCGGCCTTCGAGGGCGTCTGGGTCGTCGGCTGGATGATCGCGCCCACCGCGAAGTCGGTCACCTTGCCCTTGAGTTCGGCGATGATCTGGTCGGCGGCGCGCTTGCCGATGCCGGGCAGTTTGGTGAGGTACCGGGCGTCGCCGGATTCGATGGCCACGGCGATGCTGCTGGTGGGCTCCTGGAGCGCCTTGATGGCCTTGCGGACGCCCATGCCCTTGACCGTGATGAACCGCTCGAAAAAGAGCTTGTCCTCGGTGCGGAGAAAGCCGACCAGGCGGGGGATCAGGTTGCCGCCGGCGGCGCTGCCTTCCAGGTACTGCAAGGTGTGCAGGACGACCGACCGGCCCTTGGCCTCATTCAGTTCGGCGTGCGAGTGGCCGCAGATCAGCACCTCGTAGCCGATGCCGTCGTGGTCGATCACGCAGCAGTCTTCATGAACCTCGAGAACCGTGCCCGACAGGCGGACAATCATGGGAAACCTCAGTGAATCAACAAGTCGTCATTGCCCAACGCGGGACGGGCGGGCTGCCGGAGAACGTTCACGGCGCAGACGGCGATGGCCAGAGCATCGGCCACGTCGGGCGGTTCCGGCACGCGAGATAACCTCAGCAGCGAGGTCACGGCTCGCTGCATCTGCTCCTTGCTGGCCCGGCCGTTGCCGGTGAGGTGCCGTTTGACCGTGGTGGAGGGCAGGTGCACCACCTGGGCGTTCCGGCGGGCGGCCTCCAGCAGAATCACGCCCCGGGCATGGGCCATGAGGATCGCGGTCCGCGGGCGCTGGTAATGGGAGTAAATCTGTTCGACGGCCACGATCTCGACACGGTGTTCATCGAAGACCTCATCGATGCCCTGGGCCAGTTCGGCCAGACGCTGCGACAGCGGCCCCTCCGGCGAGGCGCGAATCACGCCGGCGTCGACCACCACGACGGAGTCGTCGTCATCGTCCACGCGAACGACGCCGTAGCCGGTCGCCCGCAGGCCGGGATCGATGCCGCAGATGATCTGGGTTGTTGGCTTCATGCTCATAAGCCTTCCCTGGCAACGCTACTGAACAAAGGGGTTAACGATCGCCAGTCCATCAATGTCGCGCAGGCTCCCGAAATCCTCGGAGTAAAGCGTTTGCACTCCGAACCGCTGGCAAGCCGCAACGATCAGGGCGCCCCAGAAGGGAAGGCCGTGCCGTTGCTGCAGCAATCGGGTGGCCGGCCAGAGTTCCGGCTCCGGCATGGGGATCGCATCAGCCATGTTGCACATGTCTTCCAATGCCGCCCATGCATCCTCTTCCGAGAAGCCGAAGGGTTCCAGCTTCCGACTCGCGGCAATGAACTCGCAGCCGACCTGCCAGGGCAGCGTCAGCGGGCTGGCTTCCTGAATGAGCTCCTGTGCTCGCTGCTGCTTGTCGGGGTAGCGGGTGTCGTGGCTGTAAATCCAGATGTTCGTGTCAATGGTGATCATGGAGCTCACCTCGCGAGGGATAGGCGCCGGCCGAGTATAACCGCGAGGCCCGGGCGCGGGCGAGGAAGCGTTCTCGGGCCCGTTGGCGGGCATCTGCGTCGTCGCATTCAGGGAGCCAGACAATTGCTTTCACGCGGTCGCCTTTACGGCAGGGCAGATCGCTCAGGCGGATTTCCCCATCTTCCTGAACCACAGCCTCAACACGAATAGAACGCATGAGTCCATGCCTCCTTGCCATCATTATAGCCGAGCTCACGGTATTCGCAGATGGCAAGCGCGGGTTCCCGCCCTCAGCGGTGCGAGAAGCAGTCTCACGCCGGCGACGTTGTCCAGCACGCAATCCGCGATCAGCTCTCTCGTCGCCACACGGTGCCGCCGGGGCGGTCTTCGAGGCTGATGCCGACGGCCTTGAGGCGGTCGCGGACCAGGTCGGCCAGGGTGTATTGCTTGGCCTTTCGAGCTTCGGCCCGCAGGGCGATGAGCACGTCCATGAGGTCGTCCACCAGGTGGTCGGTGGTTGCGGCCCTGGGAGGACGCTGGTCGAAGAGGCCCAGGATCCGAGCCAGGGAGCGGAGCGTCTGGACGGCGGCCATGGCCAGGTCCCGGCCGCGGGGGTTCTCCTCGGTCTCCAGCCGCCACTCATCGATGAAGCGATTGATGGTCGTCGCCATCTCGAAGAGGGAGCCCACCGCGCCGCCGGTGTTGAAGTCGTCGTCCATGGCCTCCAGGAAGCGAAGCTGGTGGTCGAGACATTCGCGGATGAAGGACTGGTCGGCGTGGTTCTCAGTGGAAGAGAAGGCCTGTTCGAGCGTCGGGCCGTCCTGGTAGGGGTCCTGACGGCAGGCCCGCTCGATGCGCTCGAAGAGACGGTAGAAGGTGTCGAGCCCCTTCTTCTTGGCGGCGATTTCCTCGTCGGAGAATTCGATCGGCCGGCGGTAATGGGTGCTGATGATGAAGTAGCGCAGCAGTTCCGGCGAGTGCTTCGACAGCAGGTGCGTCAGCGTCAGCTCGCCCATTTTGCGGGCCATTTCCTGGTCGGACTTGCTGATCTTCTTGGTGTTGAAGCGGGTCAGGCCGTTGTGGAGCCAGTACTTGGCGAACGGCTTGTCGAAGCAGGTCTCGGACTGGGCGATCTCATTTTCATGGTGGGGGAACATGAGATCCATGCCGCCACCGTGAATGTCGAAGGTCTCGCCCAGGTACTTGACGGACATGGCCGAGCACTCGATATGCCAGCCGGGCCGGCCTTTGCCCCAGGGGGAGTCGAATTGGACCTCCGGCGGTTCGTCGGGCTTGCTGGCCTTCCAGAGGGCGAAGTCGCCGGGGTTGCGTTTTTCGCCGCTGGCCAGCTCGCGCGTGCCGGCCTGCTGCTCCTCGGGCTTGCGGTGGGAGAGCTTGCCGTAGTCCGTGTCGGCACTGACGTCAAAGTAGACGTCGCCGCCGGAAACGTAGGCGGCGCCCTTGTCGATGAGCCGCCGGCACATGTCGATGATCTCGGGAATGTGCTCGCTGGCCTTGGGCAGGTGATCGATGCTGGTAACGCCGAGCTGGCGGATGGCCTCGAGATAGCCGGCGGTGATGCGGTCGGCCAGTTCGTAGACGGTCGTTCCCTGGGCCTTGCTCTCGACGATGAGCTTGTCGTCCACGTCGGTGATGTTCACCACCCAGGTCACATCGAAGCCCTTGTAGACCAGGTAACGCTTGATGGTGTCGAAAATAATCGGGCCGACGGCATGGCCGATGTGGCTGGGCTTGTAGACGGTCGGGCCGCACAGATAGATGCCGACCTTGCCTGGCCGTACCGGCTCGAAGAGCTCTTTTTCCTGGCTGAGCGTGTTGTAGACTCGTAGAGACATAAGCTTGTCCATTGATAGAGACATAAGCGACAAGGACTTACGAGATGAACCGGCCCGGCCGGCCCATCGCGCGTCGCTGCCTCTGATGTCTCATCCCTCACCCTTCAACTTTAATCCCACGATGGCCGTGCACGCGACGGCTTCACCTCGGCCGACCGCATCCACGCCCTCGTTCGTCTTGGCCTTAATACTGACGGCCTCGGCATCCAAGCCCAGCAGTCGGGCGACCTCTTGACGGATGGCCTGCTTGTAATCCCTGAGCTTGGGCCGCTCCAGATGGATAGTCACATCCACGTTGGCCAGGGCGTAGCCGGCCGCGGTCATTGTATCCAGAGCACGGGCCAGGAGGACAGCGCTGGCCGCGTCTTTGTAGGCCGGGTCATGGTCCGGAAACATCTCGCCGATATCGGGCAGGGCCGCAGCCCCGGCCAGGGCATCGATGATCGCATGAAGGACGACATCGCCATCGCTATGGCCCACGGGGCCGACGTCATGGGGAATTACCACATGGCCCAGCACCAGACGCCGGCCAGGGGCCAGGCGGTGCAGGTCCGTGCCAATCCCGACTCGTTGAATGCTTTCTGGCGTCATTGCGGTCCCAGGGATGGTAGGCTACGGGTCGCCCGGCGGTAAATCAAGTCCGCGCCGGGGGGTGTGGAGGGCCAGCCTCAAGGGCCGGGCGCGCTGGTAAGACAGTCAGGAGCATGATTTGTGTGCCGCGGCCCAGGAGTCGTGGCACACGCAGCGAGGCCGCGCGCCCCACGGCGTGAGGCAGGACCGCGCGCGGTCATCGAGAGAATTGCCACCGCTGGTGTTGACGCGGGGCGGTGGAAACAACTAGGATGGCAGGTTGGAAGCAGTATCATCCGGATCGGCAGGAGTGAGGCACATGTACAGCCATCAGTCCTTGCACCCTAGTGCCCGCACGTGTCTGCAAAATCCCTCCGCCTTCACGCTGATCGAAGTCCTGGTAGTTGTTGTTATCCTTGCCCTGCTGGTTGCGATTCTCGTGCCGTCGCTGGCCCGGGCGCGGTCCAGTGCCCGGGCGACGCAGTGCCGCAGCCAGGTTCGGGAGGTGGTGGTGGCCGTCCATGAGTACACGGCGGAATGGAAAGACGTCTTTCCCCGTGCCGCCAGCCCGGTGGAGGTGCACTGGACCCGGCTGATTGCCCGGATCTTCGGCGAAAAAGCCAATTACACGAACATTAACCAACTGAACGTGGAGCGGTTCGAGCCGTTTCACTGCCCGGAGCGAACCCTGCGGCTGCCGCACGCTTTTGTGGATTACGTGGTCAATGCGCTGCAGGCCGTTCCGAATGCGCCCGGCGGGCCGGCCTGGGGAGAATCCAGGTACGGTAAATTGTCGGATTTCAAGCATCCCGGGAGGGTGGTGTACCTGATTGATGCGGAGCACGAGGAATTCAATACGGCCGGCGTTTTTGTGTCCCTGGAGGAAGCGCGGACCAACTGGAAATCGGGAGCCTGGAAGACGGACTTCCAAAAGTATCCGGCCGTGGATGCCATGGACGTGCGGGTCGGGGAGCATCTGCCTCAGGGTTACGGCGGCAGTGAGTTCAACACCAGCGATGAGCCCGGCCGTCGGCGCGTGGCCCGGGCCATGCATCTCAACCGATTGTCCAACGCCGGTTTCCTCGACGGACACGCCGATGGGCTGCCGCTGGAGCGCCGGCCTGGGCCCAACGATGGCTACCACAGCGGCGTCAACGGCAATTATGCGGTGTGGCTGCGACGCTTCGGAGTCCGGGAAGAGCAGATCGAGACGATGGCCGGGGTGCTGGACAGAACCACCGACGAGCAACCGCAATAACTGCCCGGCCGTAACGATCCGGGGTGCTCCGCGGCCGGCAGCCTGCCGTACCATTCATTCCTGAACCCTTCGTGATTTACCTGGCGTTGATTCGAGTCCGACCCGAGGCCTAGCATTGGGCTGGAGGTGCTATCATGGCCAAGCAGGAATGCGTGGAAAAGGGGGGACGTTGCGCAGACCGGGCCGTGAACCAGGCCGGGCGAGTGGGGGGCGCCACTCCGGCCGAGTCTGAGGAAGAGCGGATGAACGCATCTCAGGGCCGGGCAGACGTCGAGGAACAGGCTGCGCTGGACCGGGTCGAGGAGGCGTCCGAGGAGTCGTTTCCCGCGAGCGATCCGCCCGGCTGGGCGGGCACTTCGCCCCGGAAATAGGGTTCGCCAGGGCAGGTGCGTCACAGATGTCCGGAGGCGGCGTTGCATGGCCGGCCATCCGCCAGCATCGGCCGGATGGCAGCAGGGATGATCCGTCGTGTTGGCGCGGCCCATTTTCGCGGTGTCTTCAAGTTTCCAGAACGTACCCAAGCCGGTGAGACAGGCGGGCGGGGCGTGGAGTGCGCGCCGCCGCCCTTGCGGTGTTAGGGTTTGCCGGGGCCGGGGTGTATAATGCCGCCTGGCGTGTGGATCGTTTTCCAACCTGTTCGGAAACATGAGGGCGGAACCGTGAATCAACCTGCAGAGAATCAGTCGTCGCGTCGTGAATTCCTCAGCACCTCCGGCAAGATCGCTGCCGTATCTGCGTTCGGGCTGGGGGCGGTACCGGCGGTTCATGCCGCGGAGAACAACACCATCAAGGTGGCCCTGGTCGGCTGCGGGGGCCGGGGGACGGGAGCGGCGATCAATGCGCTCTCCACAAAGAGCGGCCCGACCGAGCTGGTGGCGATGGCCGATGTGTTTGATGATCGGCTCCAGTCCAGCCTCCAGCAGCTTTCCTCACGATTCGAGAAGCAGGTCAAGGTGCCCAAAGACCGCCAGTTCCTCGGCTTCGACGCGTACAAGAAGGCCATCGACGCACTGGACGGCTCCGGCGTGGTGATCCTGGCGACGCCGCCGGGCTTCCGGCCGCTGCACCTGGAGTATGCGGTAGCCAAGGGCTGCCACGTGTTCATGGAGAAGGCGTTCTCGGTGGATGGGCCGGGCACCCGCCGGGTACTCAAGGCCGGCGAGGAAGCGGACAAGAAGGGCCTTAAGATCGCGGGCGGTTTGATGAGCCGTCATTCTCCGGCCCTGGAAGAAGCCGTGCGGCAGATTCACGACGGGGTTATCGGCGAGGTCATCACCTGCTGGGCCTATCGCGAGCACGGCCCGGTGGGTTTGAGCCCGAAAGCGGCAGGTCAAAGCGAAGTGGCCCACCAGATCCGCAACTTCCATAACTTCAACTGGCTGGGCGGCAGTTTCATCCTCGACTGGCTGATTCACAATCTCGACGTGTGCTGCTGGGTGAAGAATGCCTGGCCGGTGTCGGCTCAGGGCCAGGGCGGCCGGCAGGCGCGCACCGAACCCGACCAGATGTTTGATCACTACGCCGTCGAATACTCGTTCCCCGACGGCACGCGGATGTTCGCCCAGGGCCGGCACATGGCCGACTGCTGGAACTTCTGGGGAGTGGTGGTTCACGGGACCAAAGGTTCGGCCGTACTGGGCGAAGGCATCCCCAATCCGCTGATCTACAAGGGCCACAAGCGCGTTGATGAGAACATCATCTGGCGGTTCAAGGGCAAAGGCGGCGATCAGTACCAGATCGAGCATGACCGGCTGTTCGAGGCCATCCGGCAAAACAAGCCGTACAACGAGACGAAGCGCTGTGCCGAGGCCTCGCTGACGGGAATCCTTGGGCGGATGGCCGCCGAGTCAGGCCAGGAGATCGGCTGGCAGCAGGCCATGGACTCGGATCTCGTGCTCGCGCCGAACCTGGAGAACCTGACCATGGATGGTCCGGCCCCGGTGATGCCTGATGAGCAGGGCCGTTATCCGGTGGGCATGCCGGGCAAAACGAAAGTGCTCTAAGCGCTGACCGATTCTGACATTGAACGATGTAGCGGCCGGGCTCCGTACCGGCCGTTCTCCATACTTTCGTAGCGGCCGGGCTTGAGTACCGGCCGTTTTCAATTGGGGAACGGTTGGCACGGATCCCGGCCGTTGCCATTGAAGATCCGCTATTCGTCTCTGTGGAGCTGGAACTCCCAGATCGTCGGCCCGTTGGTAGCCTTGAGGATGTTGAGCCGCACGTAGCGGGCGGTAACCGGCTCGAATTGCAGCGAGAGGGCCGGGCCGATCTTCGTGCCTTTGGTGATCGTGCGCCAGACCTCGCCTTCCTTGATCTGCAGCTCAAACTCCCGTACCCGGTCGTACTCCTCGGCGAGGGTCGCCGAGTTGAAGGTGGCCGGTTCGCCGAGATCGACCTCCAGCCAGGCGGACAAGACGCCGGTATCGGTGGCCCAGCGGGTGGACCGGTTGCCGTCCAAGGCCTTCTCCGCCCCCAGCTTCGCGTTGTTCTGGTAGACGTTGGAGGCGGTGGCCTTCTTGCCGGTGGTCAGCGATTTCCGCTCAATGGGCGTGATGGTGGCCGGGTCGCGGTCGAACTTCAGGGCGAGGATCGTATCTGCCGGATCTCTGCGCTCGGAAGGCAGGCGGAGTTCGGTTCCGCGGGGCGTTGTGCTGGTCTCGATCTTGTCGCCGGTCAAGGTGGCCGCTGAGACAACGCGGCCCGCTCCGGCGGGGAGCTTGATGATCTCTTGCGGCCAGTTGAACACGTGCAGAAACACCTCGTTGCCCTTGTAGGTGCTCGCGCCCCATGGCCAACCCACGAACGGGCCGCCGCGCGTGCCGTAGATGGTGTGGCCGTATTGCTTCAACCACGCACCCACTTCCCGAAGTCGGGCGGCTTGGGCCGGCTCGATCTGGCCCGTCGGCATGGGCCCGACGTTGAGCAGCAGATTGCCGTCGCCGCCGGCACACTGGACCAGCGTCTGGATGATCTCTTCTCGCGACTTGACCTTGTCGTCAGGCTTGTAGGACCACTGCCGGCCGATGGTGATGCAGCTCTCCCAGGGGCGGTGGTTCTGAAACTGGCCGATCGTCTGTTCCGGCGTGTCGAAATCGCCCGGCAGGCCGGCGCGGTTGTTGATGAGGATGCCCGGCTGGAGCGAACGGATCATGGCGAAGAGCTTTTCGCTGTCCAACTCCTCGGCCGTGGAGTCGAGGCCGTCGAACCAGAGGATGTCCACCTTGCCGTAGCGAGTGCAGAGTTCGCGGAGCTGGCCGTGCATGTATTCGACGTAGCGGGCGTGGTTCTCCGAGCGGTAGTCGGGGTGATACCAGTCCGGCGGGGAGTAGTAGAAGCCGAGCTTGAGACCGGCCTCGTGACAGGCCTCGGCCAGTTCGGCGGTGACATCGCGCCTGAAGGGAGTGTTGGTGATCTTGTAGTCGGTGAGCCGGCTGTCGAACATGCAGAAGCCGTCGTGATGCTTGGTGGTGAAGACGACGTACTTCATGCCCGCGTCTCTGGCCAGGGCTACCCATTCACGGGCGTTGAAGGCGGTGGGGTTAAAGCGCTTATAGAGGTTGTCGTACTCTTCGACGGGAACCGTGCCGGTTCCGGTTCTTCCCGGGCGCGGTCCGCCGCGCGACCAGCCGATCTCGGTGCCTTTCAGGCTGACCGGCCCCCAGTGGATGAAAAGGCCGAAGCGGGCTTGCTGGAACCAGCGAAGGTCCTCGGGTGAGGCCCGCAGAGAGTCCGGCGGTTTCTGCACGATCTGCTCGCGAATCGGCCGGGTGCAGCCTGGGATCAGCAGCAGTGCCGCGAGCACGCCGACCAGGGCGCGAGTTGCCTGTCGAGATGGTTTACGCAGCATGGTTCCCTCTGAATGTGTGGGGCTTCCGGGCGCGTTTGGGTTTGGTACGTTCATGTGCTTTCCCAAATCGTGAGCCCAGGTCCGGAGGACCTGGGCCACCCGGATCGGGAGAACGCGGGCCACCCGGCTCCCTCTGCGTGTGTGGGGCTTCCAGGAGCGTTTGGGTTTGATGCGTTCATGTGCTTTCCGAAATCGTGAGCCCAGGTCCGGAGGACCTGGGCCACCCGCGATTCCCGAAATCGTGAGCACGGGTTCCGAAAACCCCGGTCCGCCCGGAGCGGGAGGACCGGGGTCACCCGGATCATCACTCATTTGCCCGTCAGTTCGTCTTCTACTCAACACCGGCCAGCGCGTAGATGGTGCCGTCCCAGGTGGCCACGATGATCGTGTTACCCGAAATGGCGGGCGTCGAGGCGATGGGCAGGCCGAACCAGTACTTCCAGAGCAGGGCGCCTTCGCGGGCGTCGAGGGCGTAGAAGTAACCGTCGCTGGCGCCGAAGTAGACCACATCGCCGACGATCACCGGAGAGCTGGTGATGGTGGCCGCGTCACGGCGATAGGGGATCGACGAGGCCAGATCCTTGCCGATCGGGAAGCGCCACTTGAGCTTGCCGGTGGCCTTGTCGAAGCCGTGCATGGCCGCTCCGAGGGTCTTGCCATCAAGGTTGACCTCCGCGCTGCCGACGCAGACGATGTACTCGCCGATGGCGGGCGTGCCGGTCTCATTGCCCAGGGGAACGATCCGCGAATCCTTGTCGGTCGGCTTGTCGAAGGTGGCCTCCCAGATCTGCTCGCCGGTCTTGCCGTCGAGGCAGCGCAGGGTTTTCTCGGTATGGAAGACGTAGAGGCGATCGCCTTCCTGTCCGGCTTCGACGGCGGCGGGGACGACGGCCACGGTGGAGACGGACATCTTGGCCTTGGCCCAGCGGATTTCGCCCTTTTCCGGGTCGAGGGCCCGGACGAAGGGGCCGCCCTGGTAGATCGTGCCGGTGCCGATGCTGGGGCCTGAGTACACGTTGGGCCACCAGTCTTTCCCGCCGGGTTGCCTCCAGAGTCGTTCGCCGGTGGCCAGATCGTAAGCGCCGAACCCGGCGCAGCGGCCGGCGTAGACGGCCTTGCCGTCGGTGACGGGGAAGCTCAGCTCCCAGCGGTCGCTTTGCTCGCGACCCAGCGAGGTGGTCCAGCGGGGATAGCCGTCGCGGTTGAAGCAGTAGAGAGTGCCGGCCTGGGAGACGGCCATGATGTTGCCGTCCCACACGGCGAGGCTGTGTTTGATGGATGAATCGACAGTGGCCCGCCACAGTTCACGGCCGGTGACCAGATCGAGGGCCACGACCGCGCAATCTTCCATGGATTGCTCAAAGCTGGTGGCCGCATAGACCTTGCCTTCGGCGATGACCGGGCTGGAGATATGGATGTTGCCGCCCAGACTGGTGGCCCAGGCCAGGGAGAGGGGGGGCTTGGGGCCGGTCGGCAGATAGCCGCGGTGGCCGGCGTCATTATGGAAGAAGGGCCAGGCCTCGCCGGGTTTAACCGTGGTGGTGGGGCCGCCGGTGAGGGTGAAGACGCCCTCTTTCGTCCAGACCTTGCCGTCGGCGGCGGTCACCTGGATCTCGATGCGCTTCGGGCCTGAGGCCACTCCCGGGGGCACCTGCCAGCGGCCGGCCCAGGACCATGAGCTCTCGATCCACAAGTTGCCGTCGGCGAGCACCCTGTTATCCGCCTCGGGGGCTGCGTCGAGTATCCGCCAGCGAGCTTTCTTGGCCTTGACGGCGGTATCGTAGGCCAGGACGCGGAGTGGAATCTCGCGACCGGCTACCGAGCCGTCCAGCGGCGGATGCACGATTTCGAGGCGTTCGCGCTGGCCGCCGACGCGCCACTCGCAGCGCATCTGGTCGCCGTCGACGTGGATGATGCGGAAGCCGCGCGGGCTGCGGTCGATCCCGCCAAAGCGCAACGTGGAGCTGTTGATGTCCAGGATGCCCTTGTAGATGCGTTCGCGCCGGCCGTGCCAATGGCCGGAGAAGATGGCGGCGCAGTTGCGTTCGGCCCACCAGTCGAGCTCGGGGATGGTGGGGATGTAGTGCTGCAGGACGATGACCCGCTTGCCGGCTCCGTTGATGCGGAGGTCCTCCTCGATCCATTTCTCCTGTCGCTGGTGGTAGCTCTTGTTCTTAATGATGGCCACGATGTCGCGGGAGATGAAGTGGTAGGGGCCGATGTCGAAGGAGTAGTAGGGCGGCCCCAGGTAGCGCTCGTAGTTTTCGCTCTCGCGGAACTGTCCACCCCAATCATGGTTACCCACCGTGTTGTAGATCGGGTAGCGGCAGCGGCGTGTGGCCTTTACGTAAGCTTCGAGCTGGGGAATCTCTTTGCCGGTGTTGGTCAGGTCTCCGGTGGTGACGATGAACATGGGGCGGTCGGAGAGCCGGTTGACGACCTCCAGATCTTCGATCATCGTGCGGACGGCGTCCTCGGCCTGTGTAACGTGGGTATCGGTCAGTTGCACGAAGGTGAAGCGGTCGGTGTTGCGTTCAGGAGCGCGCACCAGGCCGATATCGGCGGGCTGCACGCCGCCGGCGTAGCGGTCGAAATCGGCTACTACGAAGAACTTTTTGGAGGGCCGCCAGCCCGCGGGGGTGGACACGAACACCGAGCCCCGGACGACCTCGTTGAGCTCAAACTGGAAGGCGCCGTCGGCCGAGGTCTTGAGGACGGTCAGGCCGTCGGAGACGGACATGCCGGCCAGGGCCGGTTCGCCGTCGTTGCGGACGCCGTTGGCGTTCAGGTCTTCGAACACGACGCCGCGCATGGTGAGCGATCGGGGGGCCGGCTGGGCCGGCTGGGTGGCCGGGGCAGCCAATACGGCAGAGGCTTGCAACGAAACCAGCACACACAGGATACGACGGAACATCTGAGGCCTCCAGCGAACTCTGGAAATCAGTGGGACCGGGCGCGATCCTGCGACGTGCGATCACAGCCGCGCGCACGGTCATTAAACCAGGGGGCATGGTATGCGAAAGCGAGGCCTGGAGCCAGCCGAGCGCTGGGGCAACGGCGTGCGGATGCAGTATCTGTGAATTGAGATGATCATGCTCGGGAGTTGGAGGCGGGCAGGATGCCCGCCCCCCGACAACGCCGGCCGGCTGTTCTGGGGGAGCGGGCATCTTTGCCCGCCTGAATTCCTCGGAGGGCGGGCATCTTGCCCGCGTGAATTCTTTGGAGGGCGGGCATCCTGCCCGCCTGATTCCGCGAGAAACAGGCGGTCTGGAAACGGCAGCGGCGCGACTAGCAGATGGTTTTTTCGAAAAAGCACCGGCAAGGCGCCGGTGCCGCACAAATTAACCGGTGCTACACAGGCCGGCCAATGCCACACGGATGCAGGGCTGCGAGGTTATGGCGTTCGCCGGGCGGGGCGCTCCAGGTGAAGCGGCGCTTCGATTCTGCGACCCGGGGCGGTTGCGTCCAGGGGCAGAAATCCAGGCAGCGGGCCGGGGCCGACCCGCGCGAGGGTGATCGCGACCTGGCCCTCCCAGATCGCGCCGGCCCGCGCGGCCAGGGTGACGGAGCCGCTCATCATCTGGCGGACGCTCCGGCCATCCACGGCGGAACCGGTGGCCGTACACCAGCGGTGGATCGGAATATCGAAGCGTTGGTCGCCCCGGCTGGTGATGAACTCTTCGTTGCCGGCCTTGAGGTAGAAGGCCTTGCCGATTTGCTCGATTTCGACGGTGAAGGGCGAGGACGTCTCGCCGATGGTCACCACGAAACTGCCGACCAGTTCCGGCCAGGGACGGCAGATCTCATTCAACAGCAGGATCTTCCGGGGGGCCGGATCCGGCCGGGAGAGCTGAGCCACGCGCGCGTCGTTGACGTCCAGATCGAATATCAGAGCGAGGGCCTGGACGGCCGTTTTCCGGACGGCCTCGTCTTCGTGGCTGCTCAATTCAACCAGCCGGCGTGGACCGATGGTCCAGAGGGTGGCCAGGCTTGCGTCCGCGGCCTGCTGATCATACCCGCGGGCGGCGGCCAGCAGCGGGTCGAGGCGGGTGGCCTGGCCGGCGGCGATCAGGAGCATGGCGGCCTGTCGGCGGCGGGCATCGTTGCCGACGAGCATTTCGATGAAGCGCGGGAGGTTGGAGTCTTTCACGTAGCCGGCATAGTTGAGGGCGATCTCTCGCTCGTCTTCGCCTCTTTCCAGTTCTTTGGTGACGCGGGAGAGCATCGCGGCGTCGGCCAGCTCGTCGCCCATCTGGACGCTTTGCCGGGTTATGCATTGCACGCCCCAGAAGACGCCCGCCCCCAGGAGCGCGATGCCCAACAGGATGCCGATCAGCCGGAACGGAATCACCGACCAGATGGTGGATTCCTCCGCCGACCGCGTCCGACGGGACTTGTGGACCAAGCCGGTGACCTGGTTGGTGCCACACTCCGGGCAGCGCACGGTGTCCGGGAGAAGAGGAGCATCGCAGATGATGCAATGCTTCATCTCCTTTTTCTCTTCCGGCTCCGGCACGCCGATCCAGGAATCCTCGGCCAGATCGGTCGCCTGCCACTCGAAGGGAGGGCGGGCTTCACCGATCTTGAAGGTCTGCGAGCACTTTGTGCAGACCGCCGTGCGACCAAAGGCCTCGATCTTGGTGCGGTAACGACGCTTACAGTGCGGGCATTGAACGCGAACCACGGTCACGGGCCTCCAGGGAATTGACCTTATAATAATCGCAATCATGGGGATTGGGCCACAGCCGCGACGATCGCCCCGTTGGTTCGGGTAGCAGCAACGGGTGATAGCGCAACGGCTGCACACCTCAGGGGGACCATCCTGCCCGCCTCCAAGGCGTGCAGGATGCACGCCCCCCGAACAGTGCCTGTCCCCCTGAACCCTGAACCCCGAACCCTGAACCCTTCAAAGGCGGGCAGGATGCCCGCCCTCCGAAGTGTGCCCGCCCCCCGACACGCCCGCCCCCCTGGAGGTAAGTGCGGCGGAGCTGGGTGTTTGCTTGCAGTGATGGCGGTTCAGTGTGGCTTTGTGCGGTATTGCTGGTAAGATGCCGGCTGGAGAATGGCAATGATGTTTGAAGGGGCGGATGCCGGTCGAGGAGTGAATGTCCGTTGCGAGACGAATGCCCACCGGGGGGTGCGAAGGGCAATTCAGGGGCATGCTTCTTGAAGGGGGCGGGAAAGTACCGCTCCCTTGAGGGAGGATAGATGGCCGAATCACCTGCCGGGAAACAGACGTGGTCGCTCAAGATGAAGCTGCTGGTCTGGCTGGTGCTGCCGCTGATGGTGCTTCTGGCAGCGGCCCTGGTGCTGGACGGCGTGTGCCAGGGGAAGCTGAACGCCGCCATGCGGCAGGCTCGGGCCGGTGGTGGGCCGGTCACCTTTGAGGAGCTTCAAGCCGCCCGCAAGGCGTGGCCGGATGAACAGAATGGGGCTTTGATCCTGGTTAAGCTCGCGACGCAACTGGATACCATCCGCCAGGGGCCGACCTCGCTGCCGGCCTTTGACTCCGAGGAGTCGATACCGCTGGGCCGCAAGCACGGCCCTGAGAAGCTGCAGGTCATGGAGCGGGAGTTGGAGAGGCTTGCTCCCGAGTTGGCGGAAATCGACCGGCTGCTTCATTTCGAGGGTGGCCAGTTTCCGCTGGCCCCAACTTCCCCTCTCGTGAATCTGCTGTTAACACACCTGGGCCACGTGCGGGCATCGGCCAGGCTCAAGTACGACCAGGCCTTATGGCGGGTGATGACCGGGGATACCTTGCGGTTGGTTGACGACGTCGCCATTATGCAGCGCCACGGGCAACTGCTGGCCGACGAGCCCTGGCTGATCTCAGCCCTGGTGCGGGTGGCGTGTGATGCCCTCATGCTGGATACCATCGAGCGCGCCGTGGGGTTGACCACGCTTGCCCCCGAGCAGTTAGAGGGATTGGAGGCCCTGCTGGCCGGTATGGAAGGCCAGAACCGCCTGTGGTGGGGCATCCGGGGGGAACGGGCCTTTTTCGTCGATGCGGTGGAGGCGCTTCGCCAGGGTAAAGCAGCGGGCTTTGGGCCCGGCACGGGGTCCTTGCCGCGCGGTGTGGGGCGAACGCCCGGACTGAGAGGGTTCTTCATGCAGGACTTGGCGGCCGGCCTTCGGTTTTATAACCGGCTGGTGGCGGCCTCGAAAGACTCCCGCCAGGCGGCGCGGGTCAGCAGGGAGATCGAGCAACAGGTTGGGCAATTGCGCATGTACCAGCCCCTGACGAGCACTCTCATGCCTTCGTTCTCGCGGGCGTTTGACCTGAATACACGCCTGGAAGCCCAGAGCAGGGCAGCGCGCACGGGGCTGGCCGCGGAGCGATACCGGCTGGACACGGGGCGGTTCCCGCCATCGCTTGAGGCCCTTACGCCCAGGTACCTCCAGCAGGTACCCCTGGACCCATTCGACGACCAGCCGTTGCGCTACAAGCTGGATGAGCGGGGGGTCGTGATCTACAGCGTCGGCGAAGACCTGAAGGATGATGGGGGGCTGGTATCCCACCGGATACCGGGGAAAAAGACTGCGACTGACTTCGGGTTCGTCCTGCTGTCGCCTGAGCAGCGGGGGCTGCCGGCCACGCAGCCGGCTTCCGTGCCGGAAGCGGACGGCCCCGGGCCAACGGCTGAGGCGTTGCCCGTACCGCCATGACTCTTATGCCTGACTGAGGTACAATGGCGATCAGATGGAGAACTGCTTTGCATCGACCTGATCGCCAGATTTCGCCTGTGGAGATGCCCGCCTCCGATGGGTCTGGGCTGCCGCGATGGCGCAGGATTTTGCTGAAAGTCTGCATCTCGGGCATCGTGCTGACTTCCATCGTGCTGGTCCTTGATGTGATTGGCGCCCTGCGGCTGAGGACCGCGATGGAGGCGGTCCGGGCCAGCGGCGAGCCGCTGACCTACGAGGAGATTCTCGCTCGCCGGCCGCCCTCGCCAGAGGGGGCAAATGCGGCCGCTGTTTTTCTCGAACTTCGGCCCCGGCTCCTTGAGCCTGACCGGGGTTCGGGCGCCGATCGATTCTCATTCAGACGCCGGGGCCGGTGGCAGTCCTTGCCGGGTTACAGGTGGTCCGATGAGGAGCGTCGGGAGGTGGTCGAGACCCTGGAGCGATATCAGGCTGAGTTGGAGCAGCTTGACCGCCTTCAAGACCTGCCGGACGGGAATCTGCCGTTGGCCATCGTTGAGGGCGCGCGCGGCCCCATCCGGCGGCCACTTTACGAAGTGCGTCTGGCTGTCAGGCTGTGTTCATTGCGGGCCTTATACGGCGTCGAGGAAGGCGATACCAACCTTCTGCTCAAGTCCACGCGCACAATCCTGCGTCTTTCACGGCTGATCATGACGCTTCCCAGCTCAACCGGCGCCGTGGTCAGTTGTAGCTGCGATGAACAGGCCGTCTGGACCATCGAGCGGGCCTGCGGCTTGACCGTCCTGCCCGTTGAAACCCTGGTCGCCCTGCAAGAGGCCCTGGCCGAGGCCGAACAGCAGGAGCCGCTGTACTGGGGGCTGCTGGCCGATCGAGCGGCGTTCTTTGACGCGGGGCAGGTCATGCTCAAGACGGGCCGATCGGTGGTATCCGGCGTCCCGCCCACGGGCTGGGTGCCGGGGATGCGTGGAGTGCTGATGATGGACGTGGCCACCGGTTTGAGGCTGCACAGCCGGCTTGTGGCCGAAGGACATGATCCGGGCTCATGCCTGAACCTCGCCACGGAGATGGCACGGCGGGAATCGTCCGTCCCCAGGGTTTACTGGCTGACGCAAAACCTGTTTCCTCGCCCCGGCCGGCTGTGCCACCAGGTTCTCCAGCGTCTGGCAAGGCTGCGGGCGGCGCGGACGGCGCTGGCGGCGGAACGCTTTCGACTGGAGAAGGGCCGATTCCCGAATCAGTTGGCGGAATTGACGCCTGAATACCTGCCTGAGCCGCCCGTCGATCCGTTCAACGGCCGGATCCTGCGGTATAACGTCGATGCCCAGGGAGCGGCCGTGTACAGTAGCGCCGAGGGAATCCACGATCCTTGGTGGGGCGGACGCGGTCCAAGCGGCATGTCGTCCGAACTGGGTTTCACGCTCCTGCCGCCGGAGCGCCGCGGCCTGCCGGCTGCGCTGGCTACACAGCCGGCGGTGTCGGAATCTGCGCCGAGCGCGGAATAGCCTGAAGGGTTCTATCCATGACCGATCCGACTGTCGGAAAGAAGAAGTCGTGGTCCCCCAAGAGGAAGCTGCTGCTTTTCGGGGTATTGCCGCTGGCCCTCGTCCTGGCCATTCTGCTGATGCTGGACCGGGCCGCTCATCGCAGGCTGAATGCGGTCTTCCGGGAGGCTCGATTGATCGGCGGCCCCGTGAGCTTTGGTGAGCTGCTGGCTGCCCGCAAATCCTGGCCAGATGAGGAGAACGGGGCCATCATCTTCCTGGAGCTCGAGGACCGCCTGAGCGAGCTGTTCAGAACGCGCGAGCAGTTTGTCGCCCTGCCGGGGTTTGATGGCCGGCCCATATTGGCCGTCAACGACGCGCTGCCCCTGGGGCGCCGGCTGCCTGCCGGGCAAGACAGGGAGGCTGGCCAGGTGCTTACTCGACTGACAGCCGATCTCTCTCAGATTGACCGCTTGCTGGGATTTCAAGGGGGCTGCTTTCCGCTGACGATTCCTACGGGCCCAGGCGGCTTTTATCCCCAGCACTTGTCGCACGTTCACCTCTCGGCCAAGTTGAAAGCCGCTCAGGCGCAATACCGGGTGATGCACGGCGACCTGTCCCAGGCCGTCAAGGACGTCCGCGTGATCTTGATGCATGGTCAGTTGCTGGCGGATGAGCCAACGCTCGTGTCCGCAGCGACGCGCATCGTGTGTGAGGAGTTGGCCGTTGACACGGTTCAGCGCATCTGTGCATTGGCCACGCTGACGCCTGAACAGCTCAAAGAACTTCAGGATCGCCTTGCCGATACGCAATGCCCCGACCGATTAGCCTGGGGCATCCGCGGCGAGCGGGCCGGCTTTATCCAAATTGCCGATTGGCACCGGCTGCGGAACGAAATCCACTGGATTCATGGGGATCCCGGGGGATTGGATCCGCCGCCCCGCTGGGTGGGACGCATTCCAGGCATCCGGGGCCTGAACGTGTGGGATGAGGCCGCCGGCCTGCACCTGTACAACCGGCAGGTGGCTGCCGCGGGGGACCGGAAGAGAGCCCTGCAGGCACACAGGGAAGTTGTCGCGGAAATGGACAAGATATCCAAACTCCATTCGCTCACGCTCTCGATTATGCCCCCCTTGAAACAGTTCTTCGAGCAGGATGGCAACCTCGAGGCTCAGATCCGGGCGGCGGTGGCCGGTCTGGCGGCGGAGCGGTATCGGCTGGACCACGGCCGGTTTCCGGACAGGCTCGAAGACCTGGTGCCGCAATACCTTCCACAGGTTCTGTTGGACCCGTTCAACGACGAACCCTTGCGGCTGCGGCACTGCGACGGGGCGCTCATGATCTATAGTGTGGGAGCGGACCTGATCGACGACGGAGGCGGCCTGAGGGGCTGGATGCAGAAGGGACCCTATCCTGATTGGGGATTCATCCTGCTCCCGCCCGAGCGTCGCGGCCTGCCGGCCACACAGCCGGCGGCGGAGACCCAAACGGGAACGTAAGCGCGAGAGAACGCAGTCCCGCGATGGCGGATGCGGGGAAGCATTCTTACACCCTCGCCGAATCAGTGACGAATGCGGAATGGCCAAAGACGAAGTGGGCGGGAGGCTCCCGCCTCGTCATTCGGCCTTCGTCATGCAAACTTGATTCATTCGGCCTTCGGCCGTCTCCCGATTCCCTTTGTATCGATCGGCTTGAACCCGAGCTTCAGCGCCGGCGAGTCGGGCTTGAGCGTGAAGTCGCCGCTGGCCGGATCCACAAACAGCGGGTCGGCGATGATCGAATGGGTATCATGGCCGCGTTTTTTCCAGTCCTCGAAGGAGGCGCCGGCGAAGTCGATGGGGGCGCCGCCGGTCCGCCAGTAGACGTTGTAGTCGAGCTTGTAGTTGTCATTCGACCAGTTGCTGCCGAGCAGCGTGCCACTGTCGTAATAGACGATGTTGTGGTCGAAGAAGAAGGAGATGTGCTCCTCCGGACGCGTGCGGATGATCTGGGCCACCTTGGCGAAGGCGAAGATGTTGTTGCGGATCTTGTTCTCCTTGCCATAGTGCTGGTGGTAGCCGCCGTGCTTGGTGCGGTAGACGATGTTGTTTTCGATGAGGATGTCGGTGCTGCCCTCGTCATTGTAGATGCCCCAGCCGCCGTAGTGCCGGGCGTCGATATCGTGAATGCGGTTGTAGCGCAGCGTCGTGCCCGGCGAGACGCCCAGGGTGTAAATGCCGCCCATGTCTGAGAGCAGGCCCTGACCGATGTTGTAAATGTGGTTGTACTCGATGCGGTTGCGCACGGCCTTGCTGGGTGCGTAGCCCCAGGACCAGCCGACGGAGACGCCGGTGTAGTAGAGGTCGTGGATCTCGTTGTGGGTGACCTGGTTGTCGCCGCTATGGCCGATCCAGACGCCCACGGCGCTGTGGAAGATGTGGCCGCCGGGGCCGATATCGTTGTTGTCTATGATCGTGCGGGTGGTGTCGTGACCGACCTTCACCCCTCCGGCGCCCAGGTCGGTCAGTTCGTTGTTGACGATCCGGCAATCCTCGCAGCCGGCGGTCAGCTCGATGGCGTAATTCCCGATCTGGTTGATCCGGCAGTCGGTGATGGAGCAGCGCCCGGCGCGGGACAGGTAGATCGCGCCCGGGACGTTGTGTGCCGCCTGGACCGCGCCCCCGTCGCCGGCCGGCAGCGACCATTCCGTATGGCTGAAGGTCAGGCCCTTCAGGTGGAGGTCGAAGACGGGCGCGCTGCCGTCGGGTTTACCCACGATGCGCACCAGTTGCGGCAGACGCGGGGCGATGACCGTGACGTTCTCCGGCGTCTCACCCGGCTTGGGCATGTAGTAGAGCCTTCCGGCCTTGCGGTCCAGATACCACTGGCCGGGGGTGTCGAGGGCCTCGAAGACGTTTTCGACGTAATAGCGGGCAAACTGCTTGGGATCGTGGGCCTCGGTCAGCCGGAACACACTCTTGGCGCCGAACTTGACGAGGTTACTGGTCTCATCCACGTCCACAATGGGCAGGTGCGAGTCCACCCAGAAGTGCAGGGTGATGACGTCCACGTCGGAGAGATGGTTCCATTTCTTGAGCTCGCCGGGCTTGAAGAGGGCCTGGGTCTGGCCTTCGTTCCAGGGGGTGGTGGCCTTCATCTCCGGCAGTCCGGTGAAGGTGTAGAACCCTTCCTTGGGCAGCCGCGTCCGGGGCCGGCGCTGGCCGTTCACGAAAAGCTGGCGGAAGTACCAGGTGCCAGCCTTTACCTCTGGAATCTCGGCCGCCCAGAGCTTCTTGCCGTTCACTTCGACGGGCTTGAAGCCGGTGATGGACCGGCCGCCGCTGATGACCGGGCGGGCGTTCTCGAAGGCCGCGTAGGTGACCGGCGCCGCTTTCGTGCCGCCGTCCTCCGGGCCGAAGACGAGCGGTTCATCCAGGTAGTACGTGCCTTCGTGGACCAGCACGGTGATGGGTACATCTTTCCAGGCGTCCTGGCCGCGACGGGCGCGAATGGCCTCGCGGGCGGCCGACAGTGAAGGGTAGGCATCGTCGCCGCCGCCGGGCTTGACATGCAGAATGACCGCTTCGGCAGACGCCGTCTGTTGCGACTCCTGGCCGGCCGCCATACTGGCCGTGAGAACGACCACGAGTACTGCAAAAAGCCGGCTATGCTCTCGTCTCATGTTCACCGTCAGTCCTCCCGCACAACTATCGATTTTCAAAGTCGTTGCCGATCCTGTTTCCAGTTGAAGACGCCACAGTCACAGCTCGTCGGCTGGTGACTTTTGCGAAACTAAATCGGCAATGGAGAGCAAGCCCGGCTGAAGCCGGCCCCCCTGTCGCCATTGCCGAATTAGAGAATCAAACGTCATAAGCCGACCCCCTGACGTCGCAGGGTTCTTCATGCCTCATCCCCTGGTCTCCTTGTCCCCTTGTCCCCGTGTTCCCGTGTCTCCTCGTCTCCTTGTCGCCGTATCCCCGCCTTCCCATCAATTCACTGTCTTCGTATCCAGGGGCTGCAATTCAATCTCCGCGGCTGCTGCGGCCTCTTCCTTCGGCACGAACCGTCGCCAGACGTAGTACGTCGGCACGCCCGCGGCCAGAACGCCCAGCCATATCAGTGTATCCCGGGGGTTCTCCCGGATGGACAACACGGTCATGAACGCGGTGGCCAGAATAAACGCAATCGGCACGAAAGGGTAGCCCCAGCAGCGATACGGCCGGGGCAGCTCCGGCCGGCGGATGCGGAGGATGATCACCGCCGCCGCGGCCAGGGCGTAGAAGATCCACATGGTGAACACGAACCCGTTGATCATCCGCTCGAACCGCCCCAGGGCCATGACCCCGATGCAGGACATGAGCGCCTGGACCCACAGCGAGACGTCCGGCGTGTGCCAGGTCGGATGCACGCGGGCCAGCGATTTGAACAGCAATCCGTCGTGGGCTTGGGCGAAAGTGACCCGGGCGCCGGTGATGATCGAGCCGTGCGTGGCCCCCAGCGTCGAGATGAGAACGATCAGGGTCACGAGCGTGTCGCCGGCGCCGCCCACCAGGCGCTCCATGACCAGCGGGGCGACGGTCTTCTCCACGTGGCGCATCTCTTCAAGCGGAACGATGGCCATGTACACCGTGTTCACGGCCAAATAGAGAATGATGCACGCCCCCGTTCCGAACACCAGAATGCGCGGCAGGTTGCGCTGCGGGTCGCGTACCTCGCCCGCGCAGGAGGCGACGTCGCTCCAGCCGTCGTAGGTCCACAGGACGGCCGCCAGCACCGGGGCCAGTGCGAACAGCAGACTCTTGGGTGCGGGGACCGGCGCCAGGTTTGTGTAGTTCGATGCGGTCATGCCCAGCCCCAGCATCACGATGAGGATCAACGCCAGCACCTTGAGGCCGGTGAATACGATGGCCATGCCCGCCCCAAGCTGTACCTTGGCGGTGTTGATGGCCGTGAAGAGGATGAGCACCGCGCAGGTGGCGTAACGGGGGTCCCAGTCCACCCCCAGCAACCGGTTGAGATGCTCGGAGAAGACCATGGTGATGCTGGCGGCGGCCAGCGGCTTGCCCAGGAACATGAACGTCCAGCCGAAGATGAAGGCCACGACCTCGCCGAGGCCCTCGTACAGGTAGACGTAGATCCCCCCGGAGCGAGGGAACATGACGCCCAGCTCGGCGTAGGTGAAGGCCCCGAACAGCGAAAGCAGGCCTCCCACCAGCCACATCAGCAGGATGATGCCCGGGTTGCCCATCTCGTCGGCGATGGAGGCCGGCGTGCGGAAGATGCCGCTGCCGATGATGATGCCGACCATGATGGCTGATCCGCCCCAGAAACCGATACACCTCGGCAGCTCACGCCGCATGGGCGTCCTCCAGTTGGAGACTGACTTGGGCAAGGGTACGAGTTACCCGAGGACACCGCCTACAGCAAAGTCAGCAGTTTCCCCGGCGTTTCGATCAGGTGTTTGGCGCCGGCGGCCAGGATCTCCTCTGTGGGCCGGTAGCCCCAGGCCACCCCGACCGGAACCATCCCGGCGTTGATGGCGGTGAGTACGTCGGTCCGCGAGTCGCCCACCATGAGCACGTGTTCGGGGGGTACGCCCAGGCGCTCGATGATTTCCATGGCCGTACGGGGATCGGGCTTCCGGCGGCTCTCTTCCCGGTAGCCCTCGATGGCCACGAACGACCACCGGCTGAAAAACGCGCCCATGATGGCATCGGTGTGTTCCTGGGGCTTGTTGGTCAGGACGGCCATAGGGACCTGACGGGCGGTCAACTCGTCCAGCAGTTCGGGGATGCCGTCGAAGGGCCTGGTCTGGTCGAGGCGGTGCTGGCGGTAGTAGCTCATGACCCGGCCGACCATCTCGGACAGGGGGATGTCCGGATGGTTGACCAGCGCCCGCTTACAGAGCGTGGGCATGCCTTCGCCGACCATCATCCGAATCTCTTCGATGGGGCGTTCGGGCAGGGCGAAGGAGGCCAAACCAAGATTAACCGCCGCCGCGATGTCCGGCAGCGTATGGGCGATGGTCCCGTCCAGATCGAAAATGACCCCGCGATTGCTCAACGTTTATTGCTCGCCAACCGAACATTCTGGCCGTCGGAGAACTTCACCGGCGTGCCAACCTGCACTAGTTTACTTAGGCGAAGAGCATCCCAGTTGGCCAGTCGAAAACAGCCGTGCGAGCCGGTTTTTCCGATGAGCTCAGGATTGGGGGTGCCGTGCATCCCATAGCCGCGCAGACTCAGCCCGATCCAGCACCGGCCGACCGGGTTGCGCGGTCCGGGCGGGATTTGCAGCTTGGTGTTGATGCGCTCCTTGACCTCGGGCCACATCTGCGGGTCGAAGGTATACCAGGGGTCCGGGGCGACCACGGTGACCTCGGCATCGCGCGAGGGGAGTTTCCGCCGGTTGGCGGCTATGGAGCAAAAGAACAGTCCCACCACCTTATTGTTCGGCCCGATCACGCGGATGGTTTTTTCGGCGAAGTTCACCTCGAGCCGGGTGGCCTTGGGCTGGGGCGCCGGATCCATCACCACAGGCACGATCACGCGGTCGCCCGGCCCCATCTCGTTGATGCGTTTGCCCGGGTTGAGGGTGTTCAGCAGCGAGATGGTGCAGTGGAATTTCTCGGCGATGACGTTTTCCAAAGCCTGATGGCCCAGGCGTTTAAGTTTGCTCTTGGCGACCCAGCTCGTGGGATTGGGGCCGATCTCCTCCATGTCCTGGGGCTCGATGGTATAGCGGATGAAGACGCCGTCGGGATCAACCCCGAGGGCGTCGGCGGTGGCTTTGTCGAGCGTGCCGGTCACCGGCAGGCCTCTGGCCCGTTGGAATTCCCGGGTGGCCAGCTCGGTTTTGGGGCCGATTGCCCCGTCTATCAGCCCGGGGGAGAACCCGGCCGCATCCAGGGCCACCTGCCAGGCGACGGCCCGACGGAGTGCCGCCTCGCGCTCGCCGGCCAAGGCGGGCGCGGTCAGGGTTGCAAGGGTCAGCATAGCCAGCCAATACGCTTTGCCGGGGACGTTGAATCCGCGTCTTGCAGATGACATGTGACCTCCTGTCCGTCTCACGCTCCGTTCTGACTTGCCCCAGGATCATTATCGACCGACACGGCCGGTTTTCTACGGCCGGGTCGGGGGCAATGGCAGCGGTTCAAGTGGCAATTATAACGGCACGGTCAAGTGGTGTCACTGGCGGGGGGCAAGTGCCATTGCCGCCGTGGGGGGCAAGCCCTGCTACCCGCCGGGGCGGCAGGTGCCGTTGCTGCCGTGGGGGTAGCGGTACCACTGCCGTCGAGGCGAACGCCGTTGTTGCCGCAGGGACAGGTGTTGCCAGTGCCGGGGGGCAAGCGCTGTGACTGCGTCAGGACGAAGGGACCGTCGTCTCCACAGGACTATCGCGCTTGCATCTCCGCACGACTCTCGCCCTTGCATCTCCACAAGGCTTTCGCGCCTGGGTCTCCGCAAACCTTCCGCGCTTGCGTCTGCACCGGATTTGGACGCCTGCGTCTACACCAGACTTTCGCCTTTGCAGCTCCACAAGACATTCGCACCCGGGTCTCCGCAAGGCTTCCGTACCGGCGTCTTCCAGGGCTTTCGCGCATGCTAATCCGCTGGACTTCCGTGCTTGCATCATGAGGATATTATCGTTTCTAATAGTGCATCTTATAGTGTCCTGGTGTTCTTTCCGGGAGTATGACGGTTGGGCGAGCGAATTCATCGACGGCAGGTTCTGGGCTGGTCGGCGGCCCTGGCGGGGGGGATGGGGTTGTGGTCGGTGTCGTCCTCACAGGCCGGCCCGCCCGGCGCTACCGGCAGGCCGAGTGAGAAGAGCCGGTCGGGCGGGAAGATGGACGGGGGGCGCCGATACCAGCTTGGCCTGGTGACGTACAATCTGGCCGCCCAACTGGACCTGCCCACCTGTCTCAAGCTCTGTCAGGACGTCGGCTTGACCGCGATTGAGTTTCGCACCACCCACAAGCACGGCGTCGAGCCTTCGCTTTCCCGCGAACAACGCGAGGAAGTGAAGAAACGCTGCACGGACGCCGGCCTGCGCTGCTGGAGCCTGGGCAGCGTCTGCGAATTCCATTCGCCCGATCCGCAGGAAGTCCGGAAGAACATCGACACTGCGAAGCAGTTCATCGACCTGGCCGCGGATATCGGGGCCAAGGCGGTGAAGGTCCGCCCGAACGGCCTGCCTCCGAACGTGCCGGTCGAAAAGACGCTGGAGCAGATCGGCCGGTCGTTGGCCACCTGTGGCCGGATGGCGGCTGACGCCGGTGTGGAGATCTGGTGCGAGGTCCATGGCAAAGGCACGAGCGAGCCCGCTTACATGCGGAAGATCATGGACGTGGCCGACCATCCGGCGGTGGGCGTGACCTGGAACTCCAATGACGCCGACGTGAAGGACGGCTCAATCAAGGAGAGCTTCGAGCTGCTTCGGCCGAAGATCTACTGCTGCCACATCAGCGAGCTGATCAGGCCCTATCCCTGGCGGGAGCTGTTTGCGCTGTTGACCGCGACCGGCTATGACCGATTCACACTGATCGAAGCGCCCGCGATTGGAAGCGGCAATCCGGGCGACACGGCGCGGTTCCTGCGCTACTACAAGGCCCTGTGGGAGGAATTGAGCCGGTCAGGCTGATGACAAGACGGGGCGGCCGGTGCCGGTCGTTCTCATAGAAAGCACATGGGCTATGGAGGGCCGGGCGTATCCAATCGTTCAACTCCTGGGAGGACGTGCATGCTCGGCTGGCTGAAAAGGAAGACGCAATTCTGCGGATCCGTCCACTTCCGGGGTACTCTTCCCCCGCGAGCGGAAGAGTTCAAGTACCTGGAAGAACGGGGGATTCAGCTTGCGCCGTGCCCGCCGCCGGAAGGGATGTTGTGGGGCCTTCGGATGGCCCACCCCGACTGGGGCGAAGCCACCCTGCTCTGCCCGCGGGAGCCGGTTACGCCCCCGGCAGAGGTCGTCACGCGTGATTACAGACTGACGCAATCGGAGAAGGAAGCCGCCCGGGCGGCGAGATCGAGCGTGCTGGTTCACTCGACGGGGCCGCGCAGCCAGGTGCTCCGCGATCGCAAGCTTGCCTTACGCTTCCTGGACGCGGTCATGGGCGCCGACGGGCTGTTTGCATGCGATCACGGCGCCCAACGCTTCTGGTCGCCCGATGCCCTGCGGGAAGAGTTGTGCCACGACGCCGATCTGGATATCGATTGCCTGATGAGTTTCCATGCCGTCAAGGAGGACGATGACAGCGATAAGGTGGGCTGGCTGCATTCCCACGGCCTGGCGGAACTGGGCTTTTTTGACTTCGACATCCTCAGGCCCGCCGAGGCGCTGCTGGGGGCGTGGGGCAACGATCTGCTGCGGGCCATCGCCTATGCCATCGTGGAGGAGCAGGCCAGCCTGTCTACGCCGTGCTTTGAGCTGGCCCGGCCGGGGGGCATGGTCCGTTTTGTTGAAGTGTCTCAATTTACCCGCCTGGCAAGTCCGGCGGATGTGGCCCTGCGTACGCCGGAGAGCGACCAGTGGCACCATGACCGGCGCGCAGTGCTCTGCGATCCGGTCCGCCGGTTCCTCGGACGCTGGTTCCAGAAGGCCCGGCCTTCCCGCTTCCTGTCCAGCGTGCTGAGCGACGGACTCGTCATCAGCTTCTCAAAAGGCGCCACCGAGCTCATGGCCGAGCGGGCCCGGGGGACGTACCGGCTCTTCCAGGAGCTGGTCGCTGAACTGGCGGAGTTTGAATTTCCGGCCCTGGTGAAGCTGGGATACCCTATGGACGGTGGGGGGGGCGATGGCCAGGAACATCTGTGGTTCGAGGTTCACGAGTGTCTTGCCGGCCACGTGGATGCCACGTTGGTAAACACGCCCATTGCCGTTGCGGGCCTTCAGGAGGGCCGGCGGGCCTTGCATCCGGTGGAGTACCTGAGCGATTGGGTCATCATGACGCCGCTCGGCCCGATCAACCCACGCCAGACGGGTGTGCTTCGGGCGATCCGCGAAAAGCGCGACTTGCTGCGTGCGAGGATGGTACTGGCCCAGCACCGGGAGGATGGGGAGTTTGACGAGGAGAGTTGAGGCATCTTCTCCCGGCACGGCGGGGGGTGTCGAGGCCGTGCTCCTCCTGCATGGAATGGGGCGCACCTCGTTGTCCATGCGGAGCCTGCGTCGGCGGCTGGAACGCGAGGGCTATCGGGCGATCGATTGGCCGTATCGAAGCCTGACCGTAGCCATTGGCGCGCACGCCGCCAGGCTTCAGGAGACGCTGCGCCGACTCGACAGCGATGCCGCCATCCTGCGCATTCATCTGGTCACGCACAGCCTCGGCGGCATCATCGCCCGCAAGGCCCTGCTCGAACGCGTTCCTGCGAAAATGGGCCGGGTGGTGATGCTGGCCCCGCCGAACCGGGGCTCACGGCTTGCGACGAAAATGACGCCGCTGCTTGGCCGCTGGATCAGGCCGTTGGCGGATCTCTCGCACGTACCCGACAGCGCTGTGAATCGTCTCGGCGTGCCGACGGGAGTCTCGATCGGGGTTCTCGCCGCCGCGCACGATGGTAAGGTGCGGGTAGAGGATACCCACCTGCCCGGCGAGGCCGACCACCTGGTTGTGCCCGGGTTCCACACATTTCTGATGAGTTCCCGCGTGGTTCAGGACCGGACCGTTCGCTTCCTCCGCAGTGGCCGGTTTACCGCCCAGACGCCCGCGTAGTCTCCCCGGGCTTAGGATCCGCTCACCACTCGAGCGGCTGGTGCCTGGCTCCAGGCACCGGGCTCCCGGCTCAACGAGAAATCATCTGTTTTGAACACATTGCAGCGCGGAAATGTTCCGCCTTACCGCAATAGAATTCACATGATTGTGCTGATTGTGCGCGATCCTGCGCCATTTTCGGTTGCTGCACCGCCGCCTGGGCTGAAGCCTCGCGGCTCATGATGGTCGCAGGTTTGTGCACGGTCATTGGGCACATGGTCCGTGGGTACCGGGCCACGCCGAATCGGCGGCGGAAGGTCCGGGCATTCAACCTGCGGGGTTAGCCACACCCGTAGGGGCAACCACAGGAGCCAGTCACGTGGATGACTGGGAACGTGAATATGTCGAACTCCTGACCCCATTCCCCCGGCTGAGCGACGAGTGGTTCGCCGGCAAGCTGCAGCTTGCCAAGTCGGGCGATGAGGATGCGCGGGTACTGGTCATCGGCTCCTCATTATGGATAGCCTGGGAGACGGCGCGCGAGTTCGTGGACTTAACCAACCTGGACCTTCCGGAGCTCACCCAGGAAGCCAACCTGGGCCTGCTCGACGCGATGAACTCATACCTGGGCGAAGACGTCGAGAGTTACAAGGCCCATGTGGGGGCCGTCATTCGCGATCGCCTGGTGAAGCTGGTCCTTTGCCGGCCGGTGCTGGTCGAATGAGCCGGTTTTCCCGGGCCGTGATGTTTGCCATCTTCCGGCCGGAGGGTGGGGCAATTCTTTGCGGCGGGGTGACGCGAAGCCCCTGGAGGGCGTGCATTTTGCACACCTTTGAGCCGGGCAGGATGCCCGCCCCCTGATGCGCCCGGCCGGATTGCAGGTCCTCGCCGCCTTGCCGCTATCCCCGTGCTGTGATTAAGCTAACCGCCTTCGGCCGGTTGCAGCCCGCCGGAGTTTGAAACCGCCATGGCCGGGGGATCGGATTCATAAACCCTTGTGTTCTCCGCGTTCTTTGCCGTCTGGACGCCGTGGCTCGAAAGGAGTCTCGTTCCGCTCATGCGTATTGTCATCATCGGCACCGGGAGTTGGGGCCTCACGCTCGCCGGCCTGTTCAACCCTGAGTACCCTGTCCGCCTGTGGGCCAAGTCGGCCGACCAGCTTGAACCGGCTCGCAAGCAGCTCAAGGAGACCGCCGGCACGGATCGTCGGTCTATTACCGTCGAGGTCGCCTTTTCAACCCCGCTGGAAGTGGACGACATTGTGGTCGTGGCGGTGCCCTCCGCCGCGATCTTTGATGTTGCCAGGAAGATTGGGGAGTCCGGGCCGCCTTACCCGCCGCTGGTCACCGCCTCGAAGGGCCTGGAGCGGAATACGTTCCGCACCACGAGCCAGATGATCTCGAGCGTTCTGCCCGAGGCTACGGTCGCGGTGTTGTCGGGGCCCAATATTTCCCGGGAAATTGCCGCCGGCCGGCCGGCCAAAGCCGTGCTGGGGTGCGAGGATGTTCAGTGTTTGCTGAAGCTTGCGCCCGTCTTGAGCAGCGATCGCCTGCACCTGGACATGACCCGCGACAAGGTCGACGTGGAGCTGTGTGCGGCCATGAAGGGCGTCTTTGCCATCGGCGCGGGTGTGATTGCCCAGCGCAACATGGGGGCGAACTTCATGGGGCTGCTGCTGACCTATGGCCTGAAAGAGATCTCGGAACTGGCTCGTTTTCTGAAGATTTCCACGGAGCACGTCTTCGGCGTGGCGGGGCTGGGCGATCTGATCGCGACCTGTTTCAGCCTGGACAGCCGGAACGTCCGCCTGGGGCAGATGCTGGCCTCGGGCATGGTGGTCAAGGACGCCCTGGCCAAGGTGGAGCAGGTGGTGGAAGGGGCCATGACGGCCACGGCGGTCTCGGAAATGGCCGCGTTGCGCCTGCGGCTGCCGTTGTTCGCGGCCATCGCGGCCATCATCGAGAACCCGACCGAGGCGGCCTTCGAGCGGTTCGAGCGGACGCTGCTGGAATATCCCCATGCAGTGTAGCTGATTTGGGTTCAGAGAACGCCACAAAACGGCCGATCTGTGTCATCCTAAGGCTGACACCGCCAACCCGCATATCTCCCTCTCCGAACGTCGAAAAGTGGTTCTTTATTGTGATTTTGCCAATTCCGGCCCTGTCTCAGATCAGAGCGCATTCTGTCCAGTCAAGGCTGTAAATGCATAGTGGGAATACCCTCTGGCTCGCCGGCGGACATTCCAGATGGGCGTCTATGCCCGTGCTCGAAGGCGGAAAATGTCTCGGCCATTTGACCCACTTCTGGGGGTTTTCGCGCACGCCATCCTGGGGGCTGAGCCGGTTGTCTATGCTGTCAATATCTTGTTTAAAGTCTTGTGAGTAGCGGCGGCCTGAATTTGGGATTTTGGGTAAAGCACATCCGCAACACTCCACAAAGAAGGCTCATCGGCATGAGAAATGCTTGTGAAAGAAAGCACTAGTGAGCCTGGTGATTCTCCTCTCTTGAGACAGGTTGAAGCCTGTCCGTAACCACCGGGCGGCGCGGCCGGGATGAGGTCAATCTGGCGTGGGGCAGGAACGCCCCGTCGCCAGCCTCCGGCGACGAGCGGGAACGCTTCCGAGACTGCGAGGTGATCATTGTCTGTCACCGTCAAATCAAAACGGTTCGTGGATGAGGTGATCGAAGAGACGCCGGGCGGGCATCGCCTTCGCGACTGTATCCAGTGCGGAACCTGCGGGGGGTCCTGCCCCAGTGGGGCGGAGATGGATTACACCCCGCGGAAGATGATCGCCCTGGTGAATGCCGGGCGCCGCGAGGAGGCCCTGTCGGCCAATACGATGTGGTCTTGCGTATCGTGCTATTCGTGCACGTCGCGCTGCCCGCACAACATTCCCGTCACCGACATCATGTACACGCTCAAGCGGATGGCGATACGCGAGGGCAGGGTCAAGGACAACGACGGCCCGGCCCTCGCCAGGGCGTTCACGCACTACGTGGACAAGTACGGCCGCAGCTTTGAGATGGGTCTGGCCACCCGCTACCACCTGCTCAATCGCCCGTTCGCCGCGATGAAGATGGGCGGCATGGGCATGGCCATGTTCCTGCGCGGACGCATGGCCTTTACGCCCAGCAAGATTCGCAACATTGGTCAGCTCCAGGCGATCATCAACAAAGCCCGCGAACTGGGAGGTGCCTCGTGAAATATGCGTTTTATCCCGGCTGTTCGCTCGAGGTGAACGCGGCCGCCTACGACCTGTCCGTCAAGGCGGTTGCAAAGACCCTGGGGCTGGAACTGGTCGAAGTGGATGACTGGAACTGCTGCGGGGCGACGGAGTATTTCAGCCAGGACGAGCTGACGGCCTGTGCGGTTATTGCCCGCAATCTCGCCCTGGTGGATCCCGCCTGCGGCCAGATCACCGCGCCCTGTGCGGCCTGCTTCCTCAACCTCAAGAAGGTTGACCGGCTCATGAGCGAGCATCCCGACCTCGATCAGAAGATCAACCAGGCGCTGGCGGCGGGGGGGCTCAAGTACCGTCCGGGCAGCGTCCAGGTGCGGCACCTGCTGGAGGTGATCTACAAGGACGTGGGCGAGGAAGGCGTCAAGGCCCGGGTGAAACGTCCGCTGACCGGCCTGCGCGTGGCGGCCTATTACGGCTGCCAGGTGGTCCGCCCGTTCAAGGACTTCGACGATCCCGAACAACCCACCACGATGGATGAGATCCTGAAGTGGCTGGGCGCTGAGGTCGTGGATTATCCGGTCAAGACCCACTGCTGCTCCGGGCACATGACCCAGATCAGCGAGCCGGAGGCGTTCGAGATGATCCGTCGGCTGCTCTACTGTGCACAGCAGCGGGAGGCCGACGTGATCGCCTGTGCGTGTCCCATGTGCCAGCTCAATATGGATGCCTATCAGGGTCGGGTCAACGGCTTCTTCAACACGAATTTCAATCTTCCCATCCTGTACTTCACGCAGCTCCTGGGCGTGGCCTTTGGCCTCCAGCCCCGGGAACTGGGGTTTGGCAAGGAGCTGGTGGCGGCGGAACCGGTGATCGCGGCGAAAGTGGGTGCCGCTTAGCGACCTATTGAACCGCCAAGGCGCCAAGGACGCCAGGGTAAACAAGAGAACTGAGAACCCAAAACTGAGAACTGAGAACTGAAAACTGACTGCTTTCAGTCTCCTTGGCGCTCTTGGCGTCCTGGCGGTGAAAAGTGCGGGTTAGAGGCAACTGGAGAGAATGACAATGGCCGAAAAAGTTGGCGTATACGTTTGCCATTGCGGCAGCAACATCGCCGGCACCGTGGACTGCGAAGAGGTGGCCCGCTGGGCGGGTGCCAACCTCAAGGACGTGGCCGTGGCCCGCGATTACAAGTTCATGTGCTCTTCGCTCGGTCAGTCCATGATCGAAGAGGACATCAAGAAGGAAGGGCTCACGCGGGTGGTGGTCACCGCCTGCTCGCCGCAGCTTCACGAGAAGACCTTCCGGCGGGCCTGCGCCAATGCGGGGCTCAATCCGTATCTCTTCCAGATGGTGAATGCCCGCGAGCACGTCTCCTGGGTGAGCAAGAACAAGGAGATCAACACCGCGAAGGTCAAGGCCCTGGTTTCGGCGGCGGTTGAGCGGGTCAAGCGCCAGGAGCCGCTCCAGCCCATGCAGGTGGAGGTGAACCCCAGGACCCTGGTCGTGGGCGGCGGCATCGCCGGCCTGCAAGCCACGCTGGAGCTGGCCGACGCCGGCTACCACGTGTATCTCGTCGAACGCGAACCCAGCATCGGCGGGCATATGGCCCAGTTCGACAAGACCTTCCCCACGCTGGATTGCTCGGCGTGCATTCTCACTCCCAAGATGTCCGAGGCCGGCCAGCATGAGAACGTCACCTTGCTGGCCTATTCAGAGCTGGAAGAGGTCTCCGGCTCGGTCGGCAACTTCAAGGTCAAAATCCGCCGGAAGGCCCGGTACGTCAACGAGAAGACCTGCACCGGCTGCGGCCTGTGCGTCGAGAAGTGCCCGAAGAAGGTGGTGGACAACGGCTTTGAGGCCGGGCTGGGCTATCGCAAGGCCATCTACACGCCGTTCCCCCAGGCGGTGCCGCGTATTCCGGTGATCGACGTCGAGTCGTGCAACCGCTTCCAGAAGGGCAAGTGCGGCGTCTGCGAAAAAGTCTGCCCCACCGGCGCGATCGATTACGACCAGAAAGACGAAGTGATCGAGCTGGAGGTCGGCAACATCGTCCTGGCCACCGGCTGGGACCTCTTCGACTGCAAGAAGATGCCGCAGTTCGGCTACGGGCGGCTGCCCAACGTCTACACCAACATGGAGTTCGAGCGGCTGTGCAACGCGGCCGGCCCGACCAACGGCAAGATCGTGCTCCGCGACGGTAAGACCGAGCCGCAGTCGGTGGCCATCATTCACTGCGTAGGCAGCCGGGACCGGAATCACAACGAGTACTGCTCCGGCGTGTGCTGCATGGCCGCCCTCAAGTTCGGCCACCTGGTGCTGGAGAAGACGAAGGCCGAGGTCTACTCGTTCTACATCGACATGCGGACGCCGCAGAAGGGCTACGAAGAGTTCTACGAGCGGCTGCTTGAGGAGGGCATGCACTTTGTCCGCGGCAAGGTGGCCGAAGTCACAGATGCGGCCCGCGGTCCGGAGGAAGAGGGCAAGCTGATCATCCAGGTGGAAGACACGCTCCTGGGCGAGCAGCGGCGCATCCCGGTGGACATGGTCATCCTGATGGGGGCCCTCGAGCCGCGGCATGACGCCCGCGAGATGGGCCTCAAGGTCGGGATTTCGTGCAGCATGGCCGGCTGGTACACCGAGCGGCATCCCAAGCTCGACCCGGTGGCTACCATGACCGACGGCGTGTTCGTCGCCGGCGCCTGCCAGGGCCCCAAGGACATCCCCGCCTCGGTGGCTCAGGGCGCGGCCGCCGCGGCCCGCATCGCCGGCATGATCACCAAGGGCACGGTGGAGATCGAGCCGGTGGTCGCCGCCATCGACGAGGAGCACTGCTCCGGCTGCCGTATCTGCAACAACCTGTGCCCGTATAACGCGATCGAGTACGTCGAGGACAAAAAAGTCAGCCGCGTGATCACCGCGATGTGCAAGGGCTGCGGCACGTGCGTGGCGGCCTGTCCGGCCCGGGCCATGAGCGGCGCCCACTTTACCAACGAGCAGATCTTCGCGGAGATCGAGGGCATCTTGTGGGATGCGAAGAACGGTAACGGCGCGGCAGCGGCGGCTGAGCCGGCGGTGGCGAAGGCGTGAGAGCAAGAGTGAGAACGTGGGAAGGTGAGAAAGTGAGGAAGGCACTGAGGCGCGAATGAGATCAGGTGAAGCTTAGAAACGATCTTACTTCTCGCTTTCACAGTTTCTAACTTTCGCACCTTGCCACCTTCCAGCTCGTTCGAGGCTGAGTTCCGCATCGAGAGGATGCATAATGAGTGACCAACAATTCGAACCCAAGATCGTCGGCTTTCTGTGCAACTGGTGCTCGTACCGCGCCGCCGACCTGGCCGGCACGGCCCGCATCCCGTACGCCCAGAATGTCCGCATCATTCGCGTGATGTGCAGCGGCCGGGTAGACCCGACCTTTGTGCTCATGGCCCTCTCCCAGGGGGCCGACGGCGTGCTGATCGCTGGCTGCCACCCGGGCGAGTGCCACTACATCGAGCAGAACTACAAGGCCATGCGGCGCTACGAGCTGTTGATGCACGCGCTGCGTCCGTTTGGCATCGAGCCGGAGCGCGTGCGGCTGGTATGGGCCTCCGCCGCCGAAGGCCAGCAACTCGCCGAAGCCATCGACAAGATGGTGGCCGACATCCGCAAGCTCGGGCCGCTCAAGTGGCAGGACAACTGGAATGAAAACGGCGAGCGGCTCGAAGCCCTCGAGGCGATCGCGAAAGAGCATCAAGAGGCAATGGAGGTGTGCAGCCATGGCCACTGAAAAGGGCAAACTGGCTATCTACTGGGCGGCCTCCTGCGGCGGCTGCGAAATCTCGCTGCTGGCCATCAACGAAAAGATCCTCGAAGTCGACAAGGCTTTCGACATCGTGATGTGGCCGTGCGCGGCCGATGGCAAGGTTCACGACATCGAGAAGATGGCCGACAAGTCCATCGACGTGTGCCTGTTCAACGGCGGCATCCGCACCAGCGAGCAGGAATACATGGCCCGGCTGCTGCGGGCCAAGTCGAAGGTGCTGGTGGCCTTCGGTTCGTGCGCGGGCGAGGGGTGCATCCCCGGCCTGGGCAACGTGAGCAACCGCGAAGAGATGTTCGAGCTGAACTATCTCAAATGCCCCGGCCTGGACAACCCCAAGGGCGTGGTGCCGCAGACCGAGACGGAGGTCCCCGAAGGCAAGCTGCACCTGCCGCTCTTCTACGACACGCTCAAGACGCTCGACCAGACGGTGGAGGTCGATTACTTCCTGCCCGGCTGCCCGCCGGAGGCCGACCGGATCTGGGACGCCATCGTCGCCATCCTAGAGGGCAAGCTCCCGCCGGCACATTCCGTGATCGGCGAGAACAGCACGGTCTGCGATTCCTGCAAGCGGGTCCGCAGCGAGAAGAAGATCAAGAGTTTCAAACGTACCTGGCAGATCATCCCCGATCCGGAGCAGTGCCTGCTGGAGCAGGGCCTGCTCTGTTGCGGACCGGCCACCCGGGCCGGCTGCGGGGCCCTTTGCCCGGAGGTGAATTCGCCCTGCATCGGCTGCTATGGCCCCACCGATGGCGTGCATGACTTCGGCGCCCGGCTGATGAGCGCGGTGGCCTCGGTCATCGATTCGCAGGATCCGGACGAAATCCGGCGCATTATCGAGGAAGGCATCCCTGACCCGATCGGGACGTTCTACCGCTTCAGCCTGGCCAAGAGCCTGCTTCGTCGCAGCAGACAGAACGGTCATCACGCGACCCCGGCCACGCAGGAGGCCACTCTATGAGCACGAAAACCATGAAGCGCATTTCCATCGACCCCATCACCCGCCTGGAAGGCCACGGCAAGATCGACATCTTCCTGGACGAGGCCGGCGACGTTGCCAACGCGTACCTTCAGATCCCGGAACTGCGCGGCTTCGAGCGTTTCTGCGTCGGCCGGCCGGCCGAGGAGATGCCCAACCTGACCGCGCGCATCTGCGGTGTGTGCCCCGAGGCCCATCACATGGCCGCGGCCAAGGCGCTGGATGCCGTGTTCCACGTCGATCCGCCGCCGACGGGCAAGAAGCTGCGGGAACTGTTTTACAGCATTTTCTACGCCACCGACCACACCACGCACTTCTACGCCCTGGGCGGTCCTGACTTCGTCGTCGGCCCCGACGCGCCCCCGGCCGAGCGCAACATCCTCGGCGTGGTCAAGAAGGTGGGCATGGATATCGCCGGTAAAGTCCTCAAGATGCGCAAGGACGGCCACAACCTGATCCAGATGATCGGCGGCCGGCGCGTTCACCCGAACTGGGCCCTGCCCGGCGGAGTCAGCCGGGGGATCACCGAAGAGCAGCGCAAAGAGATCGAGGCCCGCGGGCGGGAGGCCGTGGAGTTCGCCAAGTTCTCCATCGAGATCTTTAACAAGATTGTCCTGGGCAACCCCGACTACGTGAACCTGATCAAGAACGACGCCTACGTTCACAAGACCTACAACATCGGCACGGTGGATGCCAACAACAAGTTGAATTTCTATGACGGGATGGTCCGCGTGACCGATCCTGACGGTAAGGAGTTCGCCAAGTATCACGCCAGGGATTATCGCGAGCACATCGCCGAGCACGTGGAGCCCTGGTCGTATCTGAAGTTCCCCTACCTCAAGAAAGTCGGCTGGAAGGGCTTCGTGGACGGCAAGGACTCGGGTGTGTACAAGGCCACTCCGCTCTCGCGCCTCAATGCGGCCGATGGCATGGCTACGCCGCTGGCCCAGAAGGAATACGAGCGGATGTACGATACCCTGGGTGGCAAGCCCGTGCATCACACGCTGGCCACGCACTGGGCCCGGCTCATCGAGCTGCTCTTCGCGGCCGAGCGCTGGGTCGAGCTGGCCACCGACCCCGAGATCACCGGGAAGGAATACCGCGTGCTGCCGACGCAGACCCCGACCGAAGGTGTTGGCTGCGTCGAGGCCCCGCGCGGCATTCTCACCCACCACTATGCCACCGACGAGCGCGGCATCCTCACCATGGTCAATCTGATCGTCGGCACGACCAACAACAACGCCCCGATCAACATGTCGGTCGCCAAGGCCGCCAAGGGCCTGATCAAGAAGGGCAAGGTCACCGAAGGCCTGCTCAACATGGTGGAGATGGCCTTCCGGGCGTATGACCCATGCTTCGGCTGTGCGACGCATTTCCTCCCCGGGCAGATGCCGTTGGAGGTAACCCTGCGCAATCCGCAAGGCGAAGTCATCGAGCGTTTGCGGCAGAATCTCGGCTAGAAAGCCGACGCACAGAGAGACAGAATGGAACAGGAGGTAACAGAGGACACAGAGACCTCAATCAAATCTCTGTTCTCTCTGTTACCTCCTGTTCTAGATTCATGGAGCTTTAACGATTGAAGACCCTCGTCCTGGGCCTTGGTAACCCTCTCCTGACCGACGACAGCGTCGGCCTTCGCGTGGTCCAGCAACTCAAACCGCTGTTGGCCGGGCGCGGGGACATCGAAGTCGAGGAGGATTACTGGGGCGGTCTGCGCCTGATGGAGCGGCTGGTTGGATTCGATCGGGCGATCATCGTTGATGCCATCTGCACCGGCGCCGCCCCGGGTACTGTTCACACGCTCTCCGTCGATTCCATTCCCACGCAGCACAGCGCCTCCGGCCACGATGTGAACCTGCCGACCGCCCTGGATCTGGGCCGCCAGACCGGAGCATACCTGCCGGCGAACGAGAACATTCTTCTGGTGGGCATCGAGGCCGAAGATGTGATCACTTTCAGCGAAGATTGCACGCCTCAGGTCCAGGCCGCCATCCCCCGCGCGGTGGAGACGGTGCTGGCTGCCGTTGACGCCGTTGGGAAACAGGCTTGATCAAGGGTGAGGGCGGATGTGTCGGGCAGGTGCCTGGACAAGCCGCGAAGTTCGTCAGCGGGCACCAACGGCTCGTTGGGGCTTGGTCGGCGTTTTGTCCTCGAACACCTCCGCACCGCACCGGACCAGCCGTTGGAACCAATCCGGATGGGTGTGTTCGTAGATTCGCCCGCCTTCGCAGCCGTTGGGGCAGGTGTACTCGGTGTTCGTCAGTGGGTCGCGGTGGACCCCCGTGCAACCACACAAGTGGCAGATTACCCATCTGGCCATGTCTGGCCCCCTTGCCGCAGCCTTTCTCCGGAGCCCGAGTGTCCCGCGAGCGGACACGGCTTTTGGGGCTCTCCGGAGCGGGGTTAAGGAATTGAATGTCTCACAACAGGGCGCTGATGCGGTGGGCTCGTAAACGGCCCCCCAAGGTCATATTGTCGTGCTTTCGCCCGGACGAAAGACAGGCATATTCGCACCTCCGAAGCTGACCTGTGAATGATTTCACGATACAGTGTAAGATCGGGTCAGTCAAGGAATTTGTGAAGAATTTCGCAAGCTTTTCCCCAAAAAGAAAAGGAAGGCCGACGTCCTCTCAACGACGGTTGGCGGCCTTCCTTGCTGGCTGGTGTTCTTACTTTTCCACCCACTCCACGATCGAGATCACGGCATTGCTCTTCTCGTTCAGGTTACGGGCCTCGATGAGCACCTTCCCGTCGGCGGTCTGATCCGGCCCGAGTGAATGTTCGAGCCACCGGCCCTGCTGGAAGTTCTCGATGGTGGCCAGTTCCCGGCCGTCGATGAGCAGGGTTTGCCGCCGGCCACCCTGGAAGTTGTCCGGGTCGATCACGTACAGCCGTAAGGCGCCTTGGGCGTTTTTCGGTACGACGACCTCGATCTGCAGCCGTTCGTTATCCGCCCGCGTGTGGTACACCGGGAAAGGCCAGCCCTCGTAGCAGTAGCCGCGCAGGGCTTTTGCCGCGTAGCCCGGCTCGGCGAAGATCACTTCCCCGCCTTCCCGCCCGGCCATCATGTGCAGCTTCACGCCGCGCTTCCTGAGATCGTCGGCCGAGGGCAGCACTTCCTTGTTTGGCCAGAAGCGCTCCTCGGGCGCCGGGGCCCGCTCGGCGGCGGCCGGCATGTCCGGCAGGGGGGCATGCGGCTCGGTCTGATACCAATAGCACGTGGTCGAGAGCTGCAGCATGTTGCCCGGCCGGCTGTATCTCTCGCGGAACGTCGGGTTCTCCTTCTCCCCGAACCCGATCATCACCCGCAACGACTTTTCAAAGCTGATCGCGTCGGAGATGAAGAAGCGATACGCGGCCGCCCCTTTGTAAAACGGGAACCAGCCGGTCATGGGGAAGAGGCTCTCCGTCTCCGGGAAGCCCCAGGAGAAGCCGAAGGAATCTTCGATGCCCTGCAGCTCGATGGAAGGCGTCTCTTCACCGTCGATATACCACTTTTCGTTCATGTCCACCGGGTAGCTGCTGCGCCCCGGCGCCCGCACGGTTGCGTTCCAGCCCACGAACTTGCCCCTGCCCTTGGCCTCCAGGGCGAGGTAGTCGCGTTTGCCCAGGAGCAGCCCCTCCTGCCGCCAGCAGGCATGGAAATAGCCGCTGTCGTCGGGGATCTTCTCCGCCGTGCGATATATCACGTAGCTGTAGCAGGGCATGATCCGCCACAGTGCGTTGCCCGCCTCGACCGGCCCGTCGTAGACCAGTTCAATCCGGCCGGACTTGCGGAACGGCATGGGGAAGTAGGCGTTGAATCCGCGTCGTTTGTTTACCAGCGCGGTGTTCACGCTCTCGCGCAGCCCGCCGGGATCGCAGAAGAAGTCCACCACCGGGCAATCCACGCTGGGCTGCTGCTCGCCATCCCAATACGCCCGCAGGAGCAGGTCGCGGTTGAGCAGCTTTTTCGGCTCGCCGAAGTGGCTTTGCGGGACGGCCAGGTGGATCATGGTGATAGTGGCGGGCCCCTGGATTTCGGCGATGACCACCCGCTTGCCCGATTTAAACTGCCGTTCGAGCGGCGTTTCGATCCAGAGCCCGTTCTGCGCGGCGGTCTTGCCGGGCGTGAGCGTGGCCAGGTTGGAATAGTCCTGGGCCTGTGCGGCCCGCGGGCCCGTGACCGCGAGAGCGATCCCCAGGCCCAACAGCGTTACAGCCGGACGTGGTGACATGAGACGGTCTCCCGGCGTTCAGAGATGAGATCATCACGCGTAGGCGCGAACTTCGAAAACCCGTGCCTCAGGCGCGCCGTTGGTGGCATGGACGAGGAGGCGAATCCCGTCGGCCGTCTTAGGCTTGAAGCGGTAGATGGACTTGCGCTGGTAATTGCCTCTCACTTCGGCCACCGTGGTGGCGTTCTGGCCGGAGAGCAGCAGCAGGTCGTAATCGCGGACGGTCTCCGGCTGGGGGCCACGGACCATCCGGGCGTTGTACGCGTCGCTCTGCGTCAGGGTCAGCACGCGATGAAGGCCGGTATCAAAGACCAGGTGAACTTCGCGGATCCGCTGGGGCTCCCGGAAACGCAGCTCCAGCCACTGGGGCATAGCCTGAGAGGAATCGGAGATCCACCGGTTGGATTTTCCGGGCGTGCCGCGATGGATGCCGTTAATGACGTTGGCGGCCACCCCGTCGGCAGTCTCGCTGGAAGCCCGCACCTCGGCCGATCTGGCCAGGTCGGCCGGATCGCTGTTGGTGGCGCCGATGATGTAGGCATCGTCCTTGAGCAGGCGCTGCTGAAGTTCGGCGATGCCGTCCCTGGCCAGCGTGCGGGGCGTCACGCCGCCGCGTGCGCACATCGCCGCGGCGGTTCCTGCAGCCTGGCCCACGACCGCGCAGGTGGCCATGACGCGGGTGCTGCCGAACGCCACGTGCGAGGTGCTGATGTTTCGCCCGGCAAACAGCAGGTTCTCGATGTTCTTTGAGTAGAGGCAGCGCAGCGGGATGTTGTACAGGGGAACCTGGGTCTGGTCCGCCGGCCGCTCAGGGCTGTAAATGCCTTTCGGGGGATGCAGGTCGATGGGCCAACCGCCGAAGGCCACGCCGTCCGCGAAGGTTTCGCCGCGCTGCACCTCCTGCTGGGTGAGGACGTGATCGCCGATGAACCGACGGCTCTCGCGCTTGCCGGGCAGAAATCCGAGCCATTCCAGGGCCCAATTTGCGCTCTTCGGATGCCGGCCGCTGTTCTTGATGTGATCCCAGACGCCGAGGGCGGCGGCCAGCAACTCATCGCGGATGCGCTCGTCATCGGAGATGGTGTTCAGTTCGCCACCCCACTCGACCCACCAGAAACCGAATTCCCAGGCGTTGTGGCCGCGGAACGGCAGATCCTCGCACTTATCGAACCGGCGAATCCAGGAGGGCGGCTGGAAGCGCATCGGCCGGTCGTAACGGCGTGTCTGGAACAACAGCGAGCTGCCCAGGGTCTTATTATCCGGCTGTGGGGGGGCCATGGACTCGCCATATTCGTCGCGGCCCTCACGGCCCATGCGGAAGATCGCGCCGGCTTCGGCACCCAGTCCGCCGTCGCCGGTGCAGTCGATGAACACTTTGCCGCGGACGGTGAAGACCTTCTCATCCTTGCGCTGGAGAGCGGTGACCGCCGCGATACGGTTTTCCGCGGCCATGTGGACGCCGATGCAGTGGGTGTTGAGCAGCAGGGTGATGTTCGACTCGCCGCGCACGCGGTCCAGGAGCACCAGGTCCAACATGCTGGCGGACCGCTGCGGGTTGGCCATCGCCTCCGCCAGGCGGATTTCCTCGATCAGGCCGCTCTCGCGGGCCTCCGAATTCTTGCGCGCGCCGGAAGCGTCGGCCCCGACGATATGCATGCGTACTTCGCTGGAGGCGTTGCCGCCGAGCACGGCTCGATCCTGGATCAGCACCACGGAGGCCCCGTTGCGGGCCGCGGCCAGGGCGGCGCAGACGCCGGCCATCCCGCCGCCGGCGATGACCACGTCGGCCTCGAGGGTGTGGCCCTTGAACAGCTTGCCCAGCGCGGTCGATGGTGAGGCGGCGTCGCTGCCCGATGGCGGGGTTGCCGGTGCGGCTGACGGCGCCTGGGACGCCTGGGATTGCTCTGACACATCCGCCCGGGCGGCATGCCCGGCGGCCAGCGTGCCGGATAACAGAACGCCATGGCCGGCCTTCTTGAGCAGATCGCGCCGAGAAAAGTCTGGTTGCGGCTGGTGGGACATGGTCCTCCTCCTTGTCAGGTCCAGAGTCCGTGAGATGGACTGAGATACCGTATCGCCGCGAAGAATGCAAAAAAGGGCGCCGCTAGGGCGCCCTTTTTCATCCAGATTGGCCCTTCAGGGCCGGGAGGCTCTGGCAATGTGGTTTCAGGTGCCTGTCCCGCCGGTGGGCAGGCTGGCGGGGTAGCTGGTCACGGGGTTCTGGGCCAGGTCGGGCAGAGGAACCACTTCCTCTTCGACGTAAGTTTTTTCGGTTTCAGGCTTTGGAGCAGGACTGCTGCCCGCCGGGATATTGCCCGAGAGGGCCATGAGCCAGAAAACGGCGACGATGAACAGGCCAAGCGGACCCAAGACGCCTCTCGAGTTGCTTTGTGACCGATCCATTGATGCCTCCTTGCGGCCCAACGCCGCCTCCCTGATCCGGGCCGTCACCCGTGTGCATGGTGGGTGAGCGGTCTCATATGACTAGACACGGCTGAGCCGCAAAGGTTAGTTTCCGATCCGCGAAGGCATCCGGCCATGCCGTCGGAGGCGTTGACGAGGGGAGTTGAGTGGGGACAATGGCCGGGGGCGTCAGGGGACGGTTGGCCTCAAACGGGATCCACAAATGAGCCATTACGTTTTGCGGCACATGCACTTTCGGTATGGATTGAATGTGGCGGCCCTGGTGGGTCTGTTGAGTGGTTTGACCTGGGGTGAAACGGTTACAACCCGGGGGGCTGAGACGACCAGTCAACCCGCCGCCTCGATAAGCCGCGAGGCGGTCGCGCAGCGGCTGGGGCCGCAAGCGCCCGAGGTGGATCGTCTCGATCGGATTGACCTGACCAGATTCACCCGGCGGCTGCTCTCCCGCCAGATGCGCAAAGAGGCGCTGGACGATATGCCGGTCTATACGCCGTCCACGCTGGGGGAGGTGAACTGCCGGGCGGCGGTGACTCTTCGGCAGGGGGGACGGCTGCTGGGAACGGCCCATTCGGAGAGACGGCCGGTCATGGAGGCGGTGCGAGAGGCGGCGCTTGCGGCTCTAGACAACGCCACCGGGAAGGTGCCGCTGGAGGAGAGCGACCTGGATGGCCTGGGCCTGGAGCTCGAACTGATCGGGGAGACGCAGCGGGTTGGGCATGGCGGTGAGGCGGCGGAACGGTTGGCGCAGCACTTTGAGCCCGGGATCCACGGGGTAGAAGTCCGCGTGGCCGACCGGGAGGTGCTGGTCCGGCCCTCGCAGTTGATCTCGATGGAGATGTTCTGCAACGACCATGGCACGCTGGGGCATCGATGCGACCGCTACAAGATGACCATCGAGAGCCTGCAGGAGAAGCTCGGACTGCTGCGCGAGCCGACGGCTCGTCCGCCTGAGAGTGTGAGCGTGGGGCGGTTCCAGACGACGCACTGGTACCAGGCGAGCGCCGACGCCGAGCCCGTCCTGTTGATCGCGGGGATGCGGCTGATAGACCCGGCCGAGGTGACTCTTGAAGCCATGGAAGCCGCGGTGAAGGACCTGGCCCGCTACCTGCGGCATCGGCAGACGGCGGACGGGCTGTTCTCCTATGAATTCCTGCCCGGGCGGAATACGTACTGGCTGCGGGACCAGAACTGGGTCCGGCAGGCGGGCACGGCCTGGGTGGTGTCCCGGTATGCCCGGCTCAGCGGCGACCCCGGCATGGCGGAGGCATCCGAGCGGGCGATTGCCGCATTGGGGGCGATGCTCCGGCCGACTGCCAACCGGCCGCGCGGCGCGTACCTGCATACTCCCGATAACCTGCATGCGCTTGGGACGGCGGCGTTGTACGCGTTGACCTTGATCGATTCACCGGCCGCGGGACAACACGAAGACACCCTCGCACGGCTGATGATCGGTATGGAGGGCATGCAGCAGGAGGATGGAAGCTTTCGGGGGCATTTCCCGCCGTCGCAGAAGGTGGCCAGCCAGGATTACTACCCCGGCGAGGCCCTGCTGGCCATCGCTCGTTACTATGCGCTGCATCCGGACGGCGAGCGGCGGGCCCTGTGCGACCGGGCGCTTCCATATTACGTGCAATATTTCCGTGAAAGCCGATCGATGGCCTTCGTTCCGTGGCACGCGCAGGCCTGGGGTGAGATGGCACGAACCACGCGCTTGCAGAAGTACGCGGATTTCGTGTTCGAGATGACCGACTGGCTGATCGGGATGCAACTCAATGAGACCGAGCTGCCGCTGGCCATCTATGACGGCGCCATCGACACGGCAAATGAAGGGCGAGGCGGCGTGAATACGGCCGTCTACTTGGAGGGGATCGTGGACGCGATTCGAACCGCGGACGCCTTCGGGGACGTCGAACGGGCGGCGCGTTACCGTGACGCGGCGCGACGGGCGGCGCGCTTCGTCATCCAGCTTCGCTTCCGCGAGGAGGAGTGCTATTACGTGCAGTCGCCCGGAGAGGTTGTCGGAGGTATGCGGAATACGCCGATCAACCCGACGCTGCGGATCGACCACGCTCAGCATGCGCTGGCGGGGTTGATGGGCGCGGCGGAGGTGCTCCGGCCGGGTGGGAAGCAGTGAGAACCTGACGACCGGGCGGAGAGCTGGCCGTTTCCGCGTTGCCCAGGGGTGGGCCGCCTGCCTTTCGGCCTGGTGCCTGTGCGGCCGTTACATGTAGCGTTCCCAGATCTGCGCCGCCTCCTCCGGATTGGAGACGGTAGTGAGTACCGCCAATCCCTGCGGGGGAAGCTTGCTGAAAATCCAGTCCAGATCCGCCTGCGAGAGATGCCCCCAGATGAACAGCGGTTTGCGCTCCAGAATCTTGCAGTGAGCCGGGTAGAGCTCCTCGGCGGTCGGGCCGCCTTCGTCCACGTGCAGTTCCAGGGCCAGGAACGGCATCTGGACATAGAAGTCGGTCGGCACGAATCGCGTGGGGTGCTGGTGCATGATGCAGCCGGAGAGCGATTCGATAATGCGCTGGTCGTACGGCCGGATGAACTCGTCGTAGAGATCCGGGGAGAGCAGGGCCGCGGCGTCCTCCTGGTGCCAGACGGTGCCGGCCGGGGCCCATGCATGGTAGTAGAACGAGCCGATGCCGCCGTGGAAGGGCGGGATGTGTTCGAGCTGCAAGCGGGCGAATGCCAGCCAGTAGTCGGTGAGGGCCCGACAGACGGCATGGATGCGCTCGGGTTCGTCGGCCATCAGGTAGACAATTTGTTCGGGTCCATAGAAGGCCTGCAGCAGATCGGCAATGCCGCGCATGCGGGTGGTGGCCAGGGGATAGCGGCCCGCGCTGCGCTCGTCGATGGCGTGCAGGAACTCGACCGCCTTGGCCATCCAGGGCGAGGCGGGATCGAACGGGGGCAGATCCTCCGGGCCGATCGGTTCACACGGGCTCAGCGCGTAGATGGACCCGGTGGAGTGATCGGCGCGAATCGCGCAGCCCAAGCCCGCCTCCAGCCAGGGGATGCCCCAGTAGGCGCTGGCCGCATAAATGAAGTCGCCGCCGCAGGCCTCGTGCTCCACGAAAAGGGCGTCGTAATCGTCGAGATAAGCGGCGACGTCGAAATCTTCGGGGCGCAGATCACGGCCTTCCGGCAGTCGCCGCGAGGCGGGATAGCGCGGCAGGGGGTACTCACTGCGGACAAAGAAGCCCAGAAGCGGGCGGGTGTTGGCGCGGGCGTAGAACTGCTTCCATTGTTCGACGCGCTGCTCGATGGGAATGAAACGGTCACGAGCCATTATGTCTGATCTCTAGCAATCAATGTCCGATGGCCTCGAAAGATCCGGAAACCCATCGCCCGTGATTACTTGCCCGTGGCTTTCCGGGCGCACTCCAGCGCGGCTTTGGCCCCCTCGGCCATGAAGACGACGTCGAGCCCCAGGGCGATGAGCGTGTAGCCGGCGGCGATGGCTTCGGCGATGTTCTCGGGGTTGGGGCGGACAATGTGCAGGCCGGCGGCGATGTTGTGCTTACGGCAGGCGGCCCGGTAGGTGTCCAGGGCCTGTACCATCATGGGATGCTTGAGCTGGCCGGTGATGCCCATGGAGCCGCTCAAATCGAGCGGGCCGATAAACACGCCGTCCACGCCGGGGACGCTGAGGATGCCGTCGATGTTGGCGATGGCGTCCTTGTGCTCGATCTGCATGATCATCGCGATCTCATCGTTGGCACTGACGATGGACTTCTCGAAGATCTCACCGTAGACGTTGGCCCGGCTGTAGCCGTAGCCGCGGCCGCCCATCGGGGGGTACTTGGCTTCGCGGATGGCGGCCTGGGCCTCCTCGGCGGTCTTGACCATGGGGATGATCAGGCCGCGAGCGCCGGCATCGAGGCTGCGGTGAATCCAGATGGGATCGTTGAGCGGGAGACGAGCGACCGGCGTGGCCCCATAGCTGTCGATCGCGCGGAAGATGTTGGCCATGGATTCAAGATCGATGGCCCCGTGTTCGAGGTCCACGCAAATCCAGTCATAGCCGGCCAGACCGTGGATCTCGGCGCCGGCCGGATGGGCAATCTGCAGCCAGGCGCCCAGGGTCACCTTCTTCTGAATTAACGCTTGTCGCAGCGAGAGTCGATCGCTCATGGTATCTCCATACTCCTCGGGGCAATGTCACATCACGAAGCCTGCTGTTGAATCCATGATCAACGGCGAAATCCGAATGCCGGTCAGCCGGCGAGCGTTCCATTCATCCAGGGGTGGTGGGATTCGTCAGGAGCGCAAGCACGTCGGGGTTGACGATGTTCATCGAGGCGTAGTCTTGACGCTGGGCGGCGGCGATGTTGGCGAGGGCCTGCCGGGCCATGCGGACGCAGGCCTGGCGGGTGCTGCTGCCGACGTGCGGGGTGAGGATCACGTTGGGCAGGGCTCGCAGATCCCTGCCCGGGTCGGCCGGCGCGTAGGGTTCTCGCTCGCAGACGTCGAGGGCCGCGCCCCCCAGCCGGCCGGCGGCCAGGGCGTCATAGAGGGCTGCCTCGTCAACAACGCTGCCGCGGGCCGTATTGATCAGCCACGCGCCGGCGGGGAGCATGGCCAGACGCTCGGCATTCAGCAGATGGCGGGTGGCGGGCGTGCCGGGCACGTGCAGGCTGACGAAGTCGGCGTTGGCGACGGCCGGGGCCAAATCAGTCACGATGGAGTCGAATCCGAAATCGGCCATCAGCCGCTCGCGGTTGGTATCGTGTGCTTTGACCCCGATCACGCGCATTCCGAAGCCCCGGGAGGCAATCCGGGCCACACGGCAGCCGATCGCTCCGCAGCCGATGACGGCCAGGGTACGCTCGCGGAGTTCGACGCCTACGATCTGCCTCCAGCCGCCCTCCCGGGTATCGCGGGTTACGGTGGGAATATGCCGGGCGGCGGCGAGGATCAGCGCCATGGTCAGCTCGGCAACGGAATCGTCGAGGGCGCCAGGGGTATTGGTTACGAGAAGGCCGGCCGCGGTAGCCTGTGCTTTGTCGATGCTGTCATGGCCGACGCCGAAGCGGGCTAGCACCGCGCCGCGCTTCAACGCGGCATACAATGGGCCCACGTATGGCTGGATGCCGACGATGGCATGGGAAGCGCCCGTGGCGGTGATGGTTCTGGCCAGCTCGGCCTCATCGGGGGGTGCGGAGATGCACTTGAGCCCGCCGGATGCAGCGGCCTCGAAGATGTCCGGGGCCTTGCGATACTCTGTTTCGGTCACCGCGACAATGGTCATGGGCGAATCCTCTGGTTCGAAGCATTCGGAGCCTTTTCTGGCGTCAGTATGGGCTGATTCAGGGATGAGTGCAAGGCGAACGCGGGGAACGGGTGAGGTTATGGGGTGATTGCGATGTTCCTGAGAGTTTAGTCCCCTGTCCGGCTCTTGCGCCGTGGCCCGTTCGGCCGGGGACACAAGATGGTAATCGGCAGCCCCTTACCTGCCGGGTGTTTTGCTGGTAAAGTTTCAGCCCATGAGTGACAAAGGGCGTCAATTGCGGGTGGCCGTGCTGATATCAGGCAGTGGTCGGACGTTGCAAAACTTCATCGAGCTGTCCCGGGCCGGGCAACTGCCCATCGAGATCGTGTTGGTGATTAGTTCGCGGCCCGACGTGGCCGGTGTGGAGCGCGCCCGGCGTGCGGCCGTGCCGGTCGAGGTTATCGGCCGGCAGGGGCTGTCAGTGGAAGAATTCAGCCGGAGGGTGACCGAGGCGATTGAGGCGGCCCGCGTAGACCTGGTGCTCATGGCCGGATGGCTGTGCCCGTGGCTGATCCCGCCGCGCTATGAGAACCGGGTGATGAATATTCACCCGGCCCTGCTGCCGAAGTATGGCGGTAAGGGGTTTTACGGCCACCATGTCCACGAAGCGGTGCTGGCGGCCGGCGACCGGGAGAGCGGCTGCACCGTGCATTTCGCCAACAACGAGTATGACGCGGGACCGATCATTCTTCAGCGGCGAGTTCCGGTTCTTCCGGGCGACACGCCGGACACACTCGCGGACCGGGTGTTCCAGCAGGAATGTATTGCCTATCCCGAGGCAATCCGGCTGTTCGCGGAAGGCCGGCTGAAGGTGCGCGAGGGACGGGTGGAGATCGGCTAACGGACTGTGCGCGTGGGCGCTGGGTGCCATGGCCCTTGAGCCGTGCAGCATTGCAGCCGTGTCTTGCCGACGAAGAATCAGTGTCGCACCGGCGTATCGCCGATGCAGGGGGGGGGGCGGGCATCCTGCCCGCCTTCTTGAGTCCCAACGGGGAAACGGGCATCTTGTCCGGCCAACGGCCGGCACCCAACTTTCTTCGGGGCCCCGTGGCGGCCATTTTATGGAAAACGGCCGGTACGGAGCCCGGCCGCTACACGGGTAATGGCCGCTATGGAGCCCAGCCGGCACACGGGAAACGGGGCGTATTGCGGGGATCATACACGCTCATTCAATCCGCGCATGTGGGGTCGCCCGGCTGATTGGCTCCGCTGAGGCATTGGAGAAAGAGTTCCACGTCGGTTGAATCAATGTCGCCGTCGATATCCATGTGGGCATTCAGGCAGGTAGGGTCGGTGCGGAGGACGTCGGTGCCGGTGAGACAGCGCTGGAGATGGCCGAAGTCGGTCAAGTCCACGTCGCCGTCCTGATCAAAGTCGCCGGGTTGACATCGGCGGAAGTGCGAGAAATCGGTTTCCAGCCACTCGGACGGTATGCCGGTTCCGTTGGACAGGCCCACCAGGGCGTCCGGGCTGCCGATGTCCAGCCAGGAGATACGGATCACGCCATCGAAGAACATTTCCACCTGGAAGGTGTTGAGCTGGCTTGTTCCGTACTTGGGCACGTCGCTCCAGGTGACCACGGCGCGATCGGGGAGTTCGGCGAAGGTAATCCGGCCGCCCGCGGCGGGATTGAGATCGTCGAACAGGGCGGAGATCTGCTTGTAGGTGAAGTGGCGCCCCAGACTTTCACTGCTCTCGATCAGGCCTGGATCCTCCGGGTCGGTGTCCAGGACGATATACCCATTGCTGCATATGAACAGCTCTTGATAGGACTGCTCGTAAAACACCACGGCGTTGTCGCCGGTGAGATTCACCTGCTGAGAGCCATCGTCCTCAATGATCAATTGTGTGTGCTCGGTGGGATCGACGGGCAGACTGATGATGGGCTCGATGCAGGCCGAATATCTGTTGAGATTCTGCTCGGGCCGGAGGGTGAGCGACTTGTTGGCCAGATCGAAGTGATCCTTGGCGGTACCCAGAACGAAGTGCTCCGTGAAGTACTCGATCGGTCCGACCTGGATGTAGATGGTGGCGGTACTGGAACCGCCCTCCGGAGGCTCGCCGCCGTCAGACACCTCATAGGTAAATTGATCCGGCCCTCCGGCAGCGGGATCGAGAGGAACATAGATCACCCGATTACCGTAGTTGGCCAGCAGGTGCGGGACTTCGGTGATGAAGCCGACCTCCGGCTCTTCCAGCCGGCCGGCGACGGGCAGACTGGTAATGGTGTAGCTCAATCGGCCCGGGGGGATGGGCCGTCCATCGTCCTGCGCGGGCAGCACGATGTTGACCGGCGAGCCCATCGGCGTCCGGAGACTGGCGCCCTGAGCCACGGGCGGACTGGCCGGACAGGTGAAGAGGACCAGGTCGTCAATGTACCAGCCGGTCACGCCGAAGCAGCCGTCCTTACCAAACTCGAAGCGCAGACGAATGACGTCGCCGCCCGAAACAAAGTCGTTGAGGCGAATCACCGACGTGCCCCACTCGCCTCCCACGCCGGACCAGGCGGGCTGGCCGTTGAGCGGGTGGTTGCCGGAGGACGAAAAAAGCGTGGCATTGTAGGGGTTGTAGGTGAAGGCGCTGGCGGGAATCAACTGCCAGGGGCCGCCGTTGACGCTGATCTTTACGTTGCCGCCGTCATAGTTCGGCTCGCTGGCTATGTAATGCGTGAACATGAGCGTGGGATCCAGCGGATCGCTGGGGATTTGAATGGGGGGGCTGGTGAGAGCATGGGCGGCTGCCTCATTGGCGGAACCGCAGTTGCCGATGTTGGGATCCGCGCAGAACCAGGCTTTGCCCGGCCTGCCGAAAGGCAGTGGCCCGGTGGTTTGCACCCAGTCGTAGGCCGTCGGCGGATTGGTGTTGGAAACGGTCCAGCCGGCAGAGCCGTTCTCAAAGTCGTCGGCAAAGATAATGTCGAAATCCGGCCCGCACACGTCCGGAGGCGTCGAATCCAGGATAGGGATAGTGGCCCCACACCGGCCCGGCCCGTTCATTTCGACTGCCAGGAGGGCCTGATCCACCTGGATGGCATCCTGCTCCGTAAACATCTCGGCGGAAGGGAGGCCCGTTCGTGGATCGTTGGGATACGTACCAATGAGATCCTGGGCGGCCTGGTTGAGGGCGAAATAGGCGTCCTCGAAATCGGAACCGGGCGACAGGTAGGTGGTGAGCGCCCGGTACCACACGGCGCCGGCCTTGATTGGACCGATACCGTTCACCGTGTAGCCGTTGAACACTTTGCCATCCGTCATCATGGCGAACGCATGGCATGGTATGCCACTGCCGGAGTGCACGCCGCCATTGTCGTATGGGTCGCAATCCTGATAGATGCTGCTGGCGACGTCGGGATTATAGAAACACGTGGGGGACCACAAATCCCGGATGGGGCCTTCGCTGCTGCCCTCGCCAATCAACCAGCGATATCCTTCAGGGTAGGTGGGAGCGAGACTGCAACCGGAGCGGGGGCCGGAAGGCTCATCGAGGTCAGGGCCGCTGGAAGAGGAGGGCCAGGCAGGATCACCGTTAAAGAGGTCAATCAATTCGCCGAAGATGTCGGAGATCGCCTCATTGAGTTGGCCAGACTGGTTCTGGTAGAGCAGGTTGGCGGTGTGCTCCGTCAGCCCGTGCACGAGTTCGTGGGCCACAATGTCATCGGTGACCATTCCATGACAAAGCACCACCTGTTGACCGTTCCAGAAAACATTGGGGCAATATCCGGCGGTGGAGTTCACGGTCAGGATCATGGGGGAGCCGAGGTCATCCAAACCATCTCGACCGAATGCCCGGTAGAAGTAGTCGTAGGTGTCGCCGGCATAGTCATACGCGCGATCAATTTCATAGCTGCCCAGCGGCGGATCGCCTTCGCTTCTCACAAGCTGGCCCGGCAAAGCCGCGGTGCCATCGCCATTGTAGATCACGCGTTGACGGGCGCGGTGAATCATGTCCCAACGGTCGAGCACGTCGCCGGTGTGGGCGTCAATGAAGAAGCCCTCGCGAATAGCGGCCGGCGTACTGCGAAGAACGATGTGCCAGGCCAGGTGCGGGCCGATCGGTGGGTCGCCGTACCAGCCGGGATCCACGATCGTCAATTCGGCCTTTTCCAGGGCCACGTCTTTGCGATTGAGAGCCTTCCGAGCGACCGCTTCGGCCTGGTCGGCTGTCAACTTGGGAGTGGTGGAAAGCTTTTCGGGCAGAGGGAAGAACCGGCCGTTGGCGGCGCGGAACCGGCCGGCGGCGTCCTGGTGAACGCGAAGCACGCCGGTGAAGACCGGAACACCGTTATGCATCTGTTTGTAGGTTGTCTGTCGGTGCCCCAGTTTATCGGTACTGACTCTGCCCCGGGCAAGCTGGCGGGACGGATCTGTGACACCGAAGAGGTGGCCATGCTGGTTCAGAAAGTGATCCGGCTCCGGTGCGGCCATCCCCGCGCGTGCTTTCACCGGAATGCCCTCGGGAGCATCGGTAGTGACGAAGGTTACGTTGCCCGTGGTTCGTGACGTGCGTACTTTCAGGCCGGGAGAAGTCTGGGCGGAAGCGGGGGCCGCGGCGAGCGCAGTAATCACGCTAAGCTCTGCTGCCAGCAGAACTTGCAGCGCGCGCCCAACCATCAGACCACGAAAGGACATCGACGGCCTCTGGCCTCCCCTCGATTCCCCATGACGTAGCCTCCCAGCATGATGCTCCCGTGCATTTAAGGATACACCAACTGGGCGGTCAACGGAAGTAAGATTTCTCACGCACTTGATTCAACACAGGTCTGAAAAAAGCCTACCAGTGCCGGGGCAACCTCATTGAGGTGGTCCTGGAAAGCTCCGTAATGATCCGCCCCCTCAATGAGCCAAAGGCGTTTGGGGTCGCGGGCGGCCTCGTAGAGACGGTGGGCCATGCGGGGATCGACGATTACGTCTCTTGTGCCGTGCATGATGAGCAGAGGGCGGGGGGAGATCCGGTCGACGTAGTCAATGGGGTCGTAGCCCTTGCTGATCATGAGCGGCGGAACCCACCAGCCGACGCAGAACAGCAGTGGATTCTGGCGGACGTGCCAGTTGGCGATGCCCTGGTAGCTGTCAAAACCCCCGTCGATGACCAGGCCGCGTATCTCGGGTCTTTCGGCGGCCACGACGGTCCCGATCGCGCCGCCGAGCGACTGGCCCAGGGCGACGATTCGATCCGGCCTGATGTCCGGGCGTGAGAGCAGATAATCGAGGGCCGCGTGGCCGTCGGCAATGGTGCCCTCGCGGGTTACCTGCCCGTTCGACCGGCCATAGCCGCGATAGTCAAAGACCAGCACATTCCAGCCGGCGGTGGGAAGCCAGGCGACGTGATGGAAATGTCCGCTGATGTTGCCGGCATTGCCATGGAAGTGGAGGACCGTGCCCTGGGCAGGACGGGGGGCATGGAAAAGCCAGCCGTGCAGTTTGGTTCCGTCGCGCGATGGGAACTCCACCGACTCGTAGACCAGCCCATGGTCTTCCGGGGAGTCATAGGCCAGAGTGCTGGGATAGTAAAAGAGCGAATCACCGACGCTCATGTGTGATAATCCGCATTGATGGCGATGTACTGGCGGGACAGGTCGCAGGTGAGAATCCTGTCGCGATATTCACCAGCGTCCAGGTGGACGCGGACGGACACGTGCTTGCGGCGCATGAGCTTGGAGAGCTTCTTCAGGTCGAGATTGCGCGCCGGCGCACCTCTGGAAAACAGCCGGGTCTTGTCGAGCCAGACGGTCACACGCGCGGGATCAAACTCGACGTCGGTGGCCCCGAGGGCCTGGACAATCCGGCCCCAGTTGGGGTCGCCGCCGTGGACGGCAGTCTTGACCAGGGGACTGACGGCAATGGCCCGGGCGGCCCGGTGGGCGTCGCGCGGGGTCTTGGCCCCGTCGACAATGATTTCGAGCACGCGGGTGGCGCCTTCCCCGTCCTCGGCGATGGCGTAAGCCAGCCTGGCGCAGACGCTTTGGAGGGCATCGCCGAACGCGGCGACGTCCCTGCTGGCGGCGAGCCGGGCGCCCAAGCCGCTGGCGAGAATCGCAACGGTATCGCTGGTCGAAGGGCATTCGTCGACGGTGACGCGATTGAAGGTAGGTTCAACCGCCCGTCGGAGGAGGGCCCGCAGCAGCCTGGGCGGGACCTCGGCGTCGGTGGTGATGTAGGCCAGCATGGTGGCCATGTTGGGCGCGATCATACCGCTGCCCTTGCAGCAGCCGGCGATGGAAACAGGTTGGCCGCCGATGCGGACGCGTTCGAAAGCCTGTTTCATCTTCAGGTCGGTGGTCATGATCGCCCGGTTGAAGCGCTCGCCGGCCTCGGCTGAATCGGAGAGATCTTTGATGGCGGCGTTTATGCCCCGGCGGATCTTGTCCATGGGCAGGAAATGGCCGATCACGCCGGTGCTGGCGGGGAGCACCTCGGTGGGGTCGGCGCCGATCCGCTCGGCGGTCAGCTTGCACATCTCGCGGGCGTCGGCGATGCCGCGCTGGCCGGTAGCGACGTTGGAACAGCCGCTGTTGACGACGACCGCCCGCAATCGACCGTGAGCCACATGCTCGCGGCCCACGACGACGGGCGCGCCGCAGAACCTGTTACGCGTGAAAACAGCGGCCGCGGAGCACAGGGTGTCGGCGACGATGACGCCGACGTCAAGTTCGCCACGTTTGGTTTTAATGCCCGCGGCGGCAGCGCCGGCGCGGAAGCCCTGAGGGGCGGTGATGGTTTCGTTAGGCATAGGAGTCCACTCGCGTCTTTAGAACTGAGAACTTAGCACTTGGAACTGGCCGTAGAAGTCGAAGCCACAGGTGACTCGTGAAGCTGTATTCAGTTCTCCGTGCTCACGTCTTTAGTTCTCGTTATTATCCCAGCAGTCCTGTTGTTTCGTCGAGGCCGAACATTACGTTCATATTTTGGATGGCCTGGCCGGCCGCGCCTTTGACCATGTTATCAATGGCCGACAACACAATGATACGCCCCTTGACCACGCGGGCGGTGATGTCGCAGAAGTTTGTGCGGGCCACGTCGGCCGTTCTGGGCGGCGTCTGCCGGAGGCGGATGAAGGGCTCGTTGGCATAAGTCTTGCCGAACACCTCGGCCACGTGCTGGACCGAAACCGGCTGCACGGGTTTGAGATAGATGGTCGAGAGAATACCCCGCTCCATGGGGACCAGGTGGGGGGTAAAGATGACCGATGACTTACGACCGCGCACGTAAGGGTCGAGCGTTCGCTCGATTTCGACCATGTGGCGATGCTCGCCGACCTTGTAGGCTTCGAAGGTTTCGTTGCGTTCGGGGAAGTGATGTTCGGGCTTGGGTTCCCGGCCGGCGCCGCTCACGCCGCTGGCGGAATCGACGATCACGTCCTGGGGGTCAATGAGACCGGCCTTGACCAGGGGAACGATGCCCAGCGCCGCCGAGGTCGGATAACAGCCGGGGTTGGCGACCAGGGCCGCCGTGCGGATCTTCTCGCGGTAGAACTCCGGGATGCCGTAGACGGCACGCTCGAGGTTTTCGAGATCGGTGTGCTTCTTGTCGTACCACTGTTCGTAGTCGGCCGGCTCCTTGAGGCGATAGTCGGCGGAGAAGTCCACCACGCGCAGGCCGGCGGCGAGCAACTGAGGCGCGAGGCTCATGGCCAGGCCGTTGGGCACGCACAGGAAGGCGACGTCCGCACGACCTTTGAAGGCCGGCGGGTCGATCGGCTCGCAGCGCATGGAGATCTGCCCGGCCAGGTCGGGGAAGATCTCCTCGATGCGCGGCTGGGGTTCACGGCGCGAGCACAGCGCGGTGATCTGGGCACGGGGATGCCGCAGAAGCCAGCGGATGGCCTCGCGGGACGTATAGGCGGTGGCACCGATGATGGCGACGCGAATCTTGCTGCTGTCGTTCATGTGAAAACCTCGTGTCGGGATTCGCTAGACGATACGCCTAAAAAGAGACCCCGGCAACTGGTACCGGGGTGGAAGTCCCTGAGCGTGGCGGCCGGAGCCGCCGATGATGTCCAGGCGCCTGAACAGAGGCGCCGGTGCCTGGTGTCCGCGATATCCCGCGCCGGCGCTTCGGGCGCGAGCGGGTTAACGCTTGGAGAACTGGAAGCTGCGGCGAGCTCCGCGGCGGCCGTACTTCTTGCGTTCCTTCATACGGCTGTCACGGGTGAGGAAGCCGCCGTCACGGAGCACGTCATCGTACTGAGGGTTGGCTTCCTTCAGAGCACGGGCCACGCCGAGGACGATCGCGCCCGCCTGGCCGGTGATGCCGCCGCCGCTGACGTTCACGAACACATCCACCTTGCCGAAGGTGTTGGTGCTCTTGAGGGGGGCGACCACGTCCTGACGGTCCTTTTCTTCGGTGAAGAATTTTTCGAGCGGGCGCTTGTTGACCTCGAACTTGCCGTCGCCGGGCCGGATGCGCACGCGGGCGATGGCGGTCTTGCGCCGGCCGGTGCCCCAGAAGTATCGCTTGGTCGGGTCGGGCTCGGGGATGGTTGCCGACTTGGTTTCCGTCGCCGGCTCGGAGGCCGGGGCTGCCGTTGGGGCTGCCGCTTCTGTCGTTTCGGGTTTGACTTCCTCTGCCACCATTATTCCTCGGATTTCGGATCGCGGATTACGGATCTCAGATTTCAGATTTCACATTTCAAATTGCGGATCTCAAATCTCGGATCGCAGACCTCGGGTTTCGGCCCATCCAATTACACGTTGATCTCCAACGGCTTGGGCTGCTGGGCCTGATGGGGGTGCTGCGGGCCGGCGTAGATCTTGAGACGGCTGAGCATGTGCCGGCCGAGGGCGTTCTTGGGCAGCATCCGCCGGACCGCCCACCAGATCACGCGCTCAGGATGCGTGGCGAGCACCTTCTTGATCGGGTCCACCTTCCGACCGCTGTTGTAGTAGGTATAGCGGTCGTACTCTTTCTGTTCCAGCTTGTTGCCGGTGAGCCGCACCTTCTCGGCGTTGATCACCACGACGAAGTCGCCGGTGAGCACGTGAGGGGTGTAGGTGGGCTTGTGTTTGCCCATCAGGATGGTCGCCAGTTCGGTGGCGAGCCGGCCTAAGACTTTTCCATCGGCGTCCACCAGGTGCCAGTCGCCGCCCACCTCGCCAGGTTTGGCGAGGAATGATTTCATTGCTGCAGTACGCATGTCTTGTGAAACTCCGGCCGGGGCGTCAACGAAACCCCGACAGCTCCATGACTTCCAGATGTCGAGCCCAATATCTTAGCAGGACGGCTTCGGGCGTCAAGCGCGGTTGAAAGACCGCTTCCCCGGGGCACTTCGGAACCCCCCGATGGCCTTCGCATGGCGGGTCAGGAGGCCCCGTCAAAACCGACCCGCCGGCCGAGGCTGACACCATTCACGCCGTAAGACTTTATAAGACAACCCTTTAGGCGAGAACGCCCCCAGGGCATGGGGATTCGTCTGACGCTGGCGTTGTCCAGGGGATAGCCGTTCCCACGTCCTATATCCGGGTTCCTTACGGGAACGCCGAACCATAAATATAACCCAAACAAAAGACCCCTGTCGAGGGCTGTTTCGCTACGAAACAGTCTTACGGCTCAGGTTTCCGTCTGCTGGCCGATCCGCGGACCCTGCCGTGCTTCGAGCATGGCCGGCCGGCAGGGTTGGGAGCGAGGTCAACTGACGGCGGCGCCGGGTTCGATGTCGGCTTCGGGAGTAACGAGGATGACCTTGGAGTGATCGGCGTTGCTGGCCGCAAGGAGCATGCCGTTACTTTCGAGGCCGCGCATCATGCGGGGGGCCAGGTTGGCCACCACGACGATATTCCGTCCGACGAGGGTGGCAGGGTCATAGTGGCCGCGGAGGCCGGCGCAGATCTGCCGTTGTTCGGTTCCGAGGTCCACCTTGAGGACGATCAGCTTGTCGGCACTGGGGTGGTTATAGGCTTCCAGCACCTTGGCCACGCGGAGCTGGACCTTGGCAAAATCGTCGTACTGGATCTTGTTCGAGACATTCTCTGGCGATTCACTCATCACGTTACTCCTGCCTGTGTTGGACCGGGAAGTATACCCGGCGGTGGTGAAGGCGGCCAGGCACAGCCTGCCGGGGAGGCCATTGGCGGGATCTGGCGCCGGTTCCAGTTGCAGACAGCCGGGTTGTTGAGGACTGGCGGGTTTTGCAAGCCGGTCCATGCGCCACGGCTCCTGAGCCGCAGGCGGCGGCAGATCTCTTTGCCACCTTCCGCTGCTCAGGAGCCGTGGCGTACACTTGCTGAGGACCTCTACAGCGCAAAGTCCGCCATTTTCCGTGGCGGCCGGGCTCCGTACCAGCCGTTTTCGGGCAGAACGGCCGGTACGGAGCCCGGCCGCTACGATCTTGCGTTGTCGTGGGGACGGACTTGCGCTGTCGTGGGGACGGACTCCGAATCACCCCGTGCGTCTGAGGACGGCAGGGACACCGGCTGGAGGCCGAGTGGTGCCTGCGAATCGATCCGTCAGAGTCGCACGGTCTGACCGGTGAGGATGCTTTGTTTTTCGGCCAGGGCCACGGCCACGGCGTTTCGGCTCTCCTGGGGCGTGGAGATTTGCGGGTTTTCGTTTTTCTCCACGCAGGAGAGGAAGTATTCGATCTCGGCGTAATAGCCGTCTTCGCCTTCGATCTTGGGGGTTTCCGGCGCAGCGCCGTTGCGGAAGACGGTGAGCGGTTTTCCGCTGGCCAGATCGAAAACGATGGCAGCCTTCTCAAAGACCGCGGTAAAGCCCATGTTGAAGCCGAAGCCCGCGGGCATGTCCCAGTAACCTTCGAGCTGCACCACGCGGTCGGGGCCGCAGTGCCAGAGGGCGGTGACGCGATCGATGCCGCCGCCGGTGCGCTGATAGCCCTGGGCGGTGATGGCCTGGGGCATGCCGACGAGTTGGATGGCCCAGTCAACGTCGTGGACGTGCAGATCGAGCAGAGCGCCGCCGGAGTTCCTGGGATCGAGGATCCAGCTTCGCCAGGAGTAGTCGGGGGTACTGGCCTGGCGGCGCAGATGGAGGGCCTTCAGCGCGCCGTAGCGCTGGTCGGTGATGCAGTTGCGCAGGTAGACGCACTCCGGCCAGAAGCGGATCACCTGGGCGACCATGAACTTGCCTTTCGCGTCGCGGGCGGCCTCAAGCATGCGATCGCAATCCTCGACGGTCAGGGCCATGGGCTTCTCGCAGAGCACGTGCTTGCCGGCCTTGAGGGCGGCGATGGCCATTTCGGCGTGGAGGTAGGTGGGGATGCAGAGGTCCACCATATCGACTTCGGGGTCGGCGAGCAGCTCTTTCCAGTCGGCGTACTGGCGGATATTGCCGAGGTCGCGCTTGGTGCCCTGGGTGTCGGCCACGTTGCCGCCCACCTTGGACCAGTCGCCGGCACGGCGGTCGGGTTCGAGATCGCAGAGGGCCACGACCCGCGCCCGTGCGCCGAGTTTCTCATACTGATTGAAGTGGTTGCGACCGATGAAGCCGGCGCCGATGAGTCCAACACGAATCATGATGTTCCTCCAATTGGGCGGGATGACGGACCCGCCGGTTCACTATATCGCTCACCGAATCCAGGCGGCATGACGGCTTCGCCGAGCCGAAGGCCGCCGCACGTTGCCGCCACATCCCCAGGGCGGATAAGCGACCTGCCGGTTGGATTCAGGCGATCTAACGGATCAAAAGCTTAACACGGCGCGGGGGCCGTGTCGCGTGTGATTTGGATTGTCAGCACGGCTGGATTGATATCACGCTGTGCTATCCAGCGACGGGTCGTTGGTCCCACCGCTACGCCGTGTGCACGGCCCTTGAGCCATGATGCACAAATCGTGCTCCTTCTTGTTCTCCCTCGTTCACGATTACTTATTTTCTTGCATGCCCCAACTCAGGTGGGGGCCGCGGAGCGTTGGGATTCGGGTTGCGGACGGCGAGGTCGCAGGGTAGGCTGCCGGACTGAAGCGAGCGAGGAGGTGCACCATTCGCAAGAGCATTTCCATTTGGATCGGGTCGTGCTGTTGTTTGCTTGGCGTGATGGCTTCGGCGCACGGGTTGGCACCCGCCGAATCGGCATCCCGTCGTTGCGTTGAGCTGGGTTGGGAAGACGATTTCCGCAGCGATGCCGGATGGTTGGCGGAGCCCTGGCTGGCGGACGAGCCGGACGAGGCGGCCAGCGCGCGTTTCGGCCCGGCAGGAGCGGTTTTCAAGGTGCGGGCCGGACGGGGCATGGCGTGGACCCGGACGGTCAATCCGGTATGGGTGAAAGAGTTTCCCTTTCTGGAGATTGTCTGGGGTTCGGAGAGCGGGACGACGGCGGTTGGCCGCCCCACGGTTGTGCTGTCGGACGATTCCACGGGACCGGTGACGCCCGACGCGCTCAACCCCGAGAACCCGTTGGCCAGTGGCGGAAGCCTTCAGCTCGGACCGCTGGAGCCGACAGCAGGGCGCGTGGTGGTCGATTTGCGCGAGAAGTACAAGTCCGACCGCGTGGCGCGAATCAGCCTTGCGTTGGAGCCGGGACGGGAGGCGGTGGAGGTCGGGATTCGGTGCATGGCGTTCTGGGCTTCAGACCCGCGTCAGGCGTCGGTGGCCGTTACCAGCCGGCCGGCGGACGTGAAGGCGGTCTCGCTTGCGCCGGTGACTCACCCGACGACCGAAGGCGGCTGGGAGCCCATCAAGCCGACGGGGGGCACGGCCGTCACATCGGAGTGGCTGCTCAAGGCCCTGCCCGCGCTGACGGACTGGCCGGGCGAGAACCAAGTTGAGCTGGAGGGGATCCGATTCCAACTGGGCGGTGCTGAGCATGCCGCCTACGCCACGGGGGTCATGGGGCTGGAACGGGTGGAATTTACCGGCCGGTGGCGAGGCCGCGAGCTCGGCTTATTGCTGGCTGCGCGGGCATTCGGCAGCAAGGTCCCATGGTTCAGCGACGCGACGGTTCGGCTACGAAAGGACATCACCTCGCCGCACGAGCTGATCGTGCGGCTGGATTATGCGGATGGCAGTTCGCAGCGGCACTTCCCCTGGTCGGTGGCGCGGCAGGGCTACGTGGTGGATGCCCGCCCGGAGGCCTGCGTGGTGCCGTTGGCACCGGACAAGGACCTTGTCCGGGTGGTGGTTGAGGATCGGATGACCTATGGACAGGTCTTTGTGCTGGCGGCGAGCGTCCGGCAGGGAGCGGGGCCCCGGCTGTTCCCGGATGCGCCGCCGGTCGCGCCGGCAGTCGAGGACGGAGCCGGCCGGCAGCCCGAGCCGATCCAGACCCGCTGGTCGCGCGAGGGGGACCGGCTGACGGTGGAGAATGCGTGGATTCGCCTGGTGGCCGACCTCTCGACGGGGCTGCGGATCCGGGAACTGGATCTGGTTCCGCTGGGACGGCGTCTGGTGGCCGGAGAACAGTCACCTTCGTGGGTCGAGGTCCTGGGGGCGGACGACCGTGCGGTGGCGATGACCCTGCGAGACGTTCAGCAGACGCAGACGGATCGCGGCTTGACGCTGGATCTCAACTGGTCGCTGGCGACAGAGGGCAAGGGGCTGCGACTGCGCGTGGAGTTTGAGAACACGGGTACGGTTCGGTTTGTGCCCACCCTGGAGAACGAGGGGCGCCAGCCGATGAAGGCCACGCTGCGGGTGGTGAATCTGCGCGGCTTCCAGGCGGCGGAGGCAGCCGACAATGCGTGGTACCTGATCGGTACGTGCAACGCCTTGCTCAGCGACGAGAATGTCCAGACAGTCAGGGAATACGGAACCGCCTGGCCGCTGCCTCTGATCGATCTGTTCAGCTCGCGAGGCGGCGGCTTGGGGCTCTATGTGGCCGACCGCGCCGCGCTGGCCAAGCGGCTGGACTTCAAGCAGGCGTCCGGCAGGGCGGACGTGAGCATTCGCTTTCTGCATCTGGAGATTCCGGCGGAAGGGCGGTTGGAGTTGCCGCCGGTGGTGGTGGTGCCCCATCTGGGCGACTGGCACGCGTTGCTGGCGGCCTATCGCGACTGGGCGTGGAGCGCGTTTTCGCCCCCGGCAGCGCGGTTGAAGGATCTGTTCTACTGCCGGCGGGATTATCCGCTGGGCGGGACCGGCTACCTGTTCGATGTTCGGAAGATTGAGTACACGCCCGACCGACTGATCGAAGAGGCGGCGACCAGCCTGGGTGGGCTGGACATGATTGACATCTCCGGCTGGGCATTCAACAAAGCGACCGGCCGGGTGGGCGATTATCTCACCAACGACCTGGGCGGGTTGGCGGAGTTGCGCCGGCACGTTGAAGCCGCGCATGCGCGCAAGAAGAAGGTGGGGTTGTACTTTGAGGGTTACCTGATCGACCGGCGATCCAGGCTGGCTTCACGGGCCCTGCCGGCGTGGCAGTTTGTCGATGCGTCGGGAAAACTGAGGTGGTGGTCGGGAGAGATGGAGTTCTTTGCCTGCCCGGGCGTTCCCGCGTGGCGGGAAGAGCTGGCCAGGCAGATCGCGGCGGTCGCGCAGGCGACCGGCGCTGACGCGGTATACGTGGATCAATTCGGGCAAACGCCGAGCGGCAAGGCCTGCTGGTGTCCCGATCATGGCCACCCTGTCCCGTCAAACCCGGCTCACGAGGAGCGGATCATGCTGGAGACGATCCGCAAGGCCCTGGACGCCCACTCGCCCGACACCGGCCTCTACATCGAGTACATCCCGGGCGATGCCGTGATGCCGCTGGTGGATGCGGCGTTCGACCTGAGCATGTCGCATTGGTCGCCGGGCGTGCATCCGACGCGGCTGCCGCTGTACCGCTACGTGTTCCCGGAGATGGCCGCTTTCCAGATGATGGGATACGGGATCCGGCCGGTGCCAACCGGCGTCGAAGACCTGCATCGCAGCGCTTTTCACGGGCTGGGTCTGTGGCTGAAGGGCCGGGCGGCCTCGTGGTATACGCCGGATTTCGGAGAGCTGGCTAAGCGGCTGTGGGCCGTTTACGAACGGCATGGGGGGACGTTCCGGTCGAGGTCCTGCGAGCCACTGATTCCCACCCTGCGGGCAGGGCTGTACGCGAACCGGTTCGAGGGGCCCGGCGAGACCATCATCACACTGTACAATGCCAACTACTCGGATTGTGTCGGTGAGCTGGTGCGAGTGCCGCTCCCGCCGGACTGGGTGGTCGAGGACCTGTTGACGAACCGGGCTGTGAAGGTTCGTCGCGAGGGGGCGTCGGCGGTGCTGAGCGGTTCCGTTGAACCCTGGTCCGTTGGCATTTACCGGCTGGGGCCGGCGAGGCATTCGCGCGACAGCGGAGGCTGATCCGGCCGGCGGTGAAGTGAGCCGTTACGGGATGTGGTCCGCTTCGTGCGTCTTGTTTGCGGCCACTATAATTGAAAGGCTCATTGTTTCAGGAGACACGCTTGAGCGAGGCGTCATGCTCTTCCACTGATCCCACGCAAGAGATTGAATTATTGCGCGCGCGGATACGCGAGCTGGAGCGGGGCAAACCCGAGCAGTACGAGCGTTCGCTGGCGTTGCTGCATGCCGCGCTGGAAAGCACGGCTGATGGGTTACTGGTTCTGGACAATGACGGCCAGATCGTCTTTTTCAATCAGCAATTCGTGGACATGTGGAGGCTTCCCCCCGAGGTGGTCGCCACGCGTGACGACAAGAAGTTCCGCAACCACAGCGCTACGCAAGTCAAGAATCCGGATGAATGGAGGCGGCGCATCGAGGAGTTGCACCATCATCCGGATGAAGAGTGTCTGGACGAGATTCATTTTCTGGACGGCCGGATTTTCGAGCGCTATTCGAAGCCGCAGCGGGTTGGGGGGATGGCGGTCGGCCGGGTCTGGAGTTTTCGCGACGTAACCGAGCAGGGGCGGTCGGAGCAGCGTCTCCGCGAGAGCGAGGCGCGCTATCGGCACCTGGTTTCGCAGGCCCCGATTTCCATCTGGGAAGTGGATTTCACTGAAGCGGGACGGCGTATGGAGGAGCTGCGCCGGGAGGGAGTGACGGACCTTCGCGAACACCTGGCGGCGCGTCCGGAGGTCTGCGAGCAGTTGTTGCGTCTGTTGCGCGTGCTGGACATGAACGAGGCGTCGCTGGCCCTTTTCGACGCTTCTTCCAAGGAGGAGCTGTTTGACGCCCTGCCGCGCTTGTTCACCAGCGAGACGTACCGGGAATTCGGTCTCATGCTGGGGGCGTTCTGGGAGGGGCAGACGCAGGTGGCCGGTGAGACGCCGGCGGTGACGCTCAAGGGCCGGCCGATACACCTCCTGGTGCATTGGGCGTTCCCGGTTCAAGACGGCCGACCGGGGCTGTCCCGCGTGATCGTGGTCGTTGACGACGTCACCCAACGGGTCAGGCTGAAGGATGAACTGCTCAAGGCCCAGAAACTGGAGAGCATCGGCCGGCTGGCCGGCGGAATCGCCCATGATTTCAATAATCTGCTGGCGGTGATTGTGGGGCAGGCGTCCATGCAGCTTCGCAGCGGGTCACTGCCGGTGCGGGCCCGCGAGTCGCTGCGCGACATCCTGCACGCCGCCGAACGAGGCTCCGCGCTGACGCAGCAACTACTGGCATACGCCCGCGGTGGCCTGCAGAAGCCGGTTCCAGTGGACTTGAACGCGGTGGTGGAGTCGGTGATGAAGATTCTCCGGCGGATCATGTCCCCGCAAGTGGAGTTTTCATTGGAACTGCTGCCCGGCCTCCCCCGGATCATGGCCGATCCGTCGCAGATCGAGCAGGTGATCATGAACCTGTGCCTGAACGCGGGGCAGGCCAGTCCGGTGCCCGGTCGCGTGGAGGTGACCACGGAGACGGCCACCATGGACGAGAGCCGGGCCGAGCAGTTGGGGCTGGCGGCCGGGGAGTACGTTCGCTTCCGGATCCGCGATTTCGGCCGGGGCATGGACCCGGTGACGCTGGAGCATATTTTCGAACCCTTCTACACGACCAAGCCCGACGGGCGGGGCATGGGGCTGGCGGTTACGCTGGGCATTGTTCAGAGTCATCGGGGCCACATTGAGGTGGCCAGCGCCCGGGATCGCGGGACGACCATGACCGTATGGCTGCCGGCCCTGGAAGCCTCCCGGGGAGGCGAGTCCGCGCCGGCCAAGCCGCGTCCGCGGACCGCGCCGCTGCCGCGCGGCTCCGAGACGGTGCTGGTGATTGACGACGACGCGGCGGTCAACAAGACCGTGGAGACGGTGTTGTCCTCTCTGGGTTACTGCGTGGTGGGGCATGTGGAACCGGAGGCAGCCCTGACCTTCATGGAGAGCAACGCGGAGGACATACACCTGATCCTGCTGGATGCCAATTTGCCGCGCTTCACGGTGGGCGAGATGTTCGAACACGCACGGCGGCTGTGCCCGCAGGCGCCGGTGCTGCTGGCCAGCGGATATGATCTGCACGAGCAGTGCCGGCCGTTGCTCAAACGCGGGGCGGCGGGGTTCATACAAAAGCCGTTCTCACTGGTGACGCTGGCGACGGCCGTGCGGGAGGCGCTGGATGCCGGACAGCGGGAAGGAAAGTTGGGGGAGTAATACCGGATTCCAAGTGAATCTTGTGCGTTGGGTGCCCCGCCTCTTCAGAGGTGGGGGCGCGAAGATTCAGGCGATCAGCAGCGGGGCGACCAACAACCAGGCAGGAACTGCCCAAGTTTGTAACGGAAACCTTGCAAAAGGGTAGGGGCCCCAAAGATGAAGGCCCCGCGGGGAAATTGTGTGCTACGGCTCATGAGCCTTGCTGCAACGACTCCGACATTCGGCACGGCTCAAACTCAGCAACTCACATGCCTGCGGGGCAGGCGACAGGGACGGAAGAACCTCCGAGATTGAATCCCCATGAGTCTCATGGCTGCTGTTCGGCTGGCAGCGGGTCGGCGGCCGGCAGAGGCGATGAAGCGTCCGTCTCCCGAGGGGCGGGATCCTCTGTTTCCGCCGCGGGCGAAACGTCTGTTTCCCGTGCGGGGGAATGGCCCGGCTCCGCAACGGGCGTCTGAGCCGGTTCCGGAACGGGCGGGGCGTCTGGGACGCTGGCTTGCGCGTCACCCGGCGGGTCGGTGAGGCCTTGCACCTGGCGGGCGAGTTGTTCGTAGTCCTTGGCGCCGTTGCTGTCGGCGGCGTAGTCAAAGATGCTCTTGCCGTAGCTGGGGGCTTCCGCGAGCTTGATGTTCCGGCGGATCATGGTCTCAAACAACCTGGCATCGGCCCAGGGGACGGGCGTGTTGCGGGCGGCCTCGAGGAAGGAACGCACGTCGTCGATGACCTCGCTGGCGAGGCGCGTGCCGGCGTCGTGCATGCAGACCACAATACCGGTGACTTTCAGCTCGGGGTTGATCCGGCGACTGACCAGGGAGACGGTTTCGAGCAGTTTCCCCAGCCCCTGCAAGGCCAGATAGTGGGGCTGAAGCGGAATGAAGACCTCTTTCGCAGCGCACAGACCATTGAGCGTGAGCACGCCCAGCGACGGGGGGCAATCCATGAGTACATAGTCGTACTGGGGGATCCGGCCGTTAGTTCCGCCGACGTGCTGGTCGAGCAGATCGCGGAGGATGACCTCCCGGCCGACCACGCTGACCAGTTCCACTTCAGCGGCGGCCAGGTCGATGCTGGCGGGGACGACCCACAGATTGCTGCCGACCTTATTGCGGACTTTGGCGATGCTGGCTGAGCCGGTGAGCAGTTCGTAGCTGCCGGGCAGCCCGGCGGTGGGATCCTGCCCAAGATGCAGGGACAGGTGGGCCTGGGGATCGAGATCGATCAACAGGACGCGGTTGCCGGCCCGGGCCAGGGCGGCGCCAAGATTGACGGCGGTGGTGGTTTTGCCCACCCCGCCTTTCTGGTTAATGACAGCAATGCGTCGCATCAGACCTCCTCTGCCGACGGGCTCCGGCAAGCAGCGTTCACAGTTGGCTGAGCCGAGTCGGGGACCTCGCGGACGAGGCAGATTGTAGAGGGATTATAAACGCGAGCGCCCGAGTCCTGAAGCCGGCGGAGCCTGAGGCGGTGAACAGAACGGGTTGGCGGGGACTCGGTGCCGTTTGCAATACACTTGCCGCGCGCCGAATGAGGTGGGCAGGATGCTTCGTCCTCCAGGCAATGAGGCGGGCAAGATGTCCGCTCTCCAGAAGTTCAGGCGGGCAAGATGCCCGCCCTCCGGTAGTCCAGGCGGGCAGGATGCCCGCCCCCCGCAGGGGTTACCGGGCGGCGGTTTCATCCTCGACTTCAATAACTTCTCCGGTTTGCGCGTCTATCTCGATTTCGAGGAACCTACCCAGGCCCATCAGGGCGATTTCGTAGGTTGCCCGCCCGCTGTCCATCTCCAGCTCGATCTCGTAGGGCTCGGCCAGGACCTCCTTTTGCGCCCGGGCGAGGGCCTCGAAGAAACTCAGCCGGGCCAGCGTGCGGGCCTGAAGGGGATCGTCGACGGAATAGTAGATGCGCCGGGGCCGCGAGGCGTTTTCGAGCGAGGCGTCCAGCACTGTTTCGTAAATTTTTCCGTCCTGTGCGTAAGTGACGATATAGACGGGATTTCGGTTTTTCGTCGCCAATCGCAGCTCCAGCAACTTGTCTTCGCCGAACCTGTCGATCACCTTCCGAAGGGCTTCGACCAGGGGCATGGATACCTGTTCCATGGCTCTGCGGGTCTCAGCCTGTTCGTGGGCCAGCTTCGCCTTGGCGATGGCCTCCACGAGCAGCGCGGGGCCCAGCAGGGGGACCTCCACGAGCAACGACAGGTCGATTTCCGGGCGGGTGCGGACCGATGCGGGGTCGAGAGGGTCGCCGCCGACGCCATATCGGGCCCGCAGGCTGTCGGGGTCGCGAAGCACCTCGGCATTCTGTTCGAAGAAGTCGCCGACATGCTGCCAGTCCTTGAGCAGTACCGCGCGTTCATCGTAAGTGACATGGCGTCGGGGGTTCACCACCAGGGGCAGCATTCCGTTGGCCACGTAGGCTTCCACGTCGGTGGGGCGGTCGCCGATGCCGATCAGGAGATGAGGCGAATGGTGGCGCAGGGCCGCGACCGACCGCTGCTTGAAGGAGCCGGGCCAGCACACATCCACTACCCGGGCAGTAGTGAGCACGATGCCGTCTGGAAAGCCTTTTTCGGTCAGCCACCGGCGGGTATGGCCGGTGAGCCACTGCGGGCGGGCGGTCAGGTATGCGATGTCAAAGTCCTGGCTGATGCGCGTGAGCACGCCGAGCGCGTGCTCGATAGGGCGGGACCGGTCCGTTCCGATGCCGAAGACCAGGGTGGGGTAGTCGGTGATGGAAATAGTTTCATCAATATCAACGATGATGCCCACGCGATGCGGGTGACGGCCGGAATCGGGAGCGGTGGTTGCGGGCGGAATCGTTCGAGCGATCGGCTCCGGCCGGCGCGTGGACGTATGGCACCCGGGCTGACTGGCCAGGAACCCGAAGCACAGGAACAGCAGGAGAGAACCACGGACAATCGCGCAGGTATGAGTAAGCATAGCCGGTTCCAGTGTTGCCAACAGGCGGCATTATCGCCGTTGCGGGAGGGTTGGCAACTCTATGACCGTGCGTGAGCGGGCGACACGCCTGTGAACACGCCGCCAGACCGTGTGTGCCACTGCTGTCGACCGCCGTGGCACACAAGTTCAGAGGCGTTCCGGCACGGCGGGAACGCCAGGAGAAGATCACGCGTCCAGTTGGTCGAGCAGACGGCGAAGCGTGTCCTGTGCGTCTCCGAGCAGCATGATGGTTTTAGGATCGCGATAGAGAAGGTTCTCGACGCCGGAGTAGCCCGGACGGTCGTCCAGATTGCAGACGATGACGTTCTTAGCTTCATGGGCCTGCAGGATCGGCATCCCTGAAATGGGCGTGTTGGCCTGCTGGCTGGCGGCGGGATTGACCACGTCGCAGGCGCCGACGATGAGGGCCAGATCCGTCGTCGCGAACAGGGGATTGACCTCGGCCATCTCACGGATCATGCCGTAATCGACTTCGGCCTCGGCCAGCAGCACGTGCATGTGCCCGGGCATGCGTCCGGCCACGGGATGAACGGCAAAGATGACCTCCCGGCCCAGGCCGGTGAGCTTGTCCGCCAGGCGCGAGACTTCTTCCTGGGCTTCCGCCAGGGCCATGCCGTAGCCAGGCACGATGATGACGCGTTGGGCTGAGCGGATGACGTCCAGCGCGCGTGCGAATGGGTTGGCAGCCTGGGAGGGCGGCGCGGATTGATCCGCCGGCGCTGAAGCGACAGGTGTCGAAGCGGCCGGTTCCGGGGCGGCAGGCGAGTCAATAACGGGCCCTGCTGCAGCGGTCAGGGGCTGGGTACTGGCCGGAGCATCCACCGGCAAAGGGGCGGAAGGGACGCTGGCCACCGATCGCCCCGTCAGGATGGCGACCAAGTTCCGGTTCATGGCCCGGCACATGACCTGCGTGAGGATCATGCCCGAGACACCCACCATGGCTCCGGCGGCGATCAGGAGCCAACTGCCGATGCTCAAACCGCAAAAAGCCGCGGCCACCCCGCTTCCGGCATTGAGGAAGGAAATCAGCACGGGCATGTCGGCTCCGCCGACGCGCACGGAGAGGATGATTCCCAGGCCCCCGGCTACCACGATCAGGGTCAGCCCAAGAAGCTGCAGCAGACGCGGGTCGGAGGTCCGCGTGGCAAGAACCATGATGAGCAGCGCCAGAGCGGCCAGACCGCCGAGAATCCGGCTATGGTGAGGTAAGACGACAGGTTTCTGGGCCAGCCATTGGGCCAGCCGGCCGGCAGCCAGGAGGCTTCCGGTGAAGGTGGCCGTTCCCACCACGATGCCCAGCAGGGCGGCGACTTCGGCTGACTGAGCTCCGGGTGAGCTTGTGCTCCGGGTCAGTTCGACGAAGGACACCAGGAACGACGCCATGCCCCCCATGCCGTTTTGAAGGGCCACCATTGCCGGGATTCCCACCATGGACACGCGGCGGGAGAAGGACAATCCCGTGGCGGAGCCAACGGCAGCAAAGACCAGCAGAAGCGGCAGCGCCGAGAAGGAATGCCGGGTCCAGACCACGGCCACCGCGCCGAGCAGGGCCAGGGCGGCCAGCAGGTTGCCGGCTCGTGCACTGCGGATCGTGCGGAACAATGCGATCCCCAGGAGCAGGGCAACGACAATCCCCAGATCGACGAGTTTTTCGGTCATTTGGTCTGGGTCTCCCGATCAGCCGGAGCTTTTTGTCGAAACATCGCCACCATTCGATCCGTGACGGCGAACCCGCCCACGGCATTGAAGGTGGCGGCGGCCAGTGCGATTCCGCCTAGGGCGTACTCGAAGCGGTTACCGTCCACCGCGAAGAGCAACAGAGCGCCCAGGACGATCACTCCTGAAATGGCGTTGGTCATGGACATCAGCGGCGTGTGCAACATGGGGGGCACCCGCCGGATGATGGCAAAGCCCAGCCCGGCGGATCCGGCCAGGACCAACAGCATGAGCAGAACATCCAGCATGTGGAGAACTCCTCCAGGAGAGGTTACGCCGATGACCCCATGGCCTTGAGGGCCCCCTTATGGACGATGCGGCCATCGATGGTGACCAGCGTGGGCCGCACGATGTCGTCCTCCAGGTTGGGCGTTCCAGGCCCGTTGGGGAAGAGGTTTTCGACGTAATGCAGCATGTTGTGAGCGTAGAGCCAGCTTGCATCGACGGCCATCGAGCCGGGGATATTAACCCTTCCGCAGACGTAAACATCGTGGACGAGCGTTTCGCTGCCCGGCACGGTCACCGCGCAATTGCCGCCCTGGTCGATGGCCACATCGACGATGACGGACCCGGGTTTCATGCTCTGCACCATGTCGGCGGTGATGAGGACGGGGGCGACTTCACCCGGGATGAGGGCGCTCAGGATGATGATGTCCACCTGGGGCACGACCGAACGCAGCAGGGCGTGTTCGCGTTCCAGCCACTCGGGGGGAAGAGCCTTGGCGTAGCCGCCCTCGGCCTGGGCCAGTTCGTTGGGCACCTCGAAGCCGACAACCTGGGTGCCCTTGAGGCTTCCGGCATCGCGACGGGCATCGGCGCGGATATCGACGGCCTTGACCACGGCGCCCAGACGCTTGGCGGTGGCGATGGCCTGAAGGCCGACGACGCCGGCCCCGATCACAAGCACCTGGGCCGGCTGAATGGTGCCGATGGCGGTCCCGATCATGGGGATGAAACGCGGAAAATGGTTGGCCGCCAGCAGCATGGCCCGGTAGCCGGTGAGGGTGCTCATGGAAGTGAGGGCGTCCATCGTCTGGGCCCGGGAGATGCGCGGAATGCCGTCCATGGTCAAGGAAGTGATGCGGCGATCACGGAGTATCCGGACAATGTCGTGATTGGCCGGAGCGGCCGGATGCAGGAACGTGATCAACATGCTGCCTTCGCGGAGCATCTCGGCCTCGTGCTGGCCGGTGCCCGGATGCGGGGCGGGTTGCTTGACCTTCAGGACGATGTCGGCGTCGGCGTAGAGCTTGCGCGCATCGAAGATGATTTCAGCGCCGGCGGCGGCATACTGCTCATCCGAGCGAAAGATGCCTTGCCCGGCGTTGGACTCCACGAGCACCTTGAAGCCCATGCCAACGTACTTGGCGACGGTTTCCGGCAGGGCGGCGACACGTTTCTCTTCGTGCAGGATTTCTTTGGGAATGCCAATGATCATGGTCGGAACCTCTCTGTCCAGACCGGCAACGGCCCCAAGCCGTGCCGGCCGTTGGATTTCAGCAATTCGCCAGCCGGAGCATGCCCCGGCCGGTACGGTTCTCAAACCGCCCCTCTGCGCTCACGCGATCTTCGGAAGAATCCGGCGCACCGCCTGGTGGAGGACGGGGACGTCCTGCGTGTCGAGCAGGGCGCGGATGTGCTCCCGGATCTCACAGCGAAGACTCGTGGGCTGGTCTTGCGGCGCCGGCGGAAGCCGGTCGATGATCGCGTTCAACACCTCGGCGGCCAGGACGCGGATCTGGTAATAAAGCCCGTCGTTGAGCATGATCCTGCAGACCTCGCGGATGAGCGCCTCGGTGGGCCGCTGGATCGCCGGTATGGCTTCCAACGCCGCTTCGCGCAATCGCCAGTTGTCCTGGTAGCGCAGCAGCATGGCGAGATCCTCCTGATGCCGTTCGATAGCGCCGCTGCGGGTCAGTTCGCCGAGTTGCTCCAGGACACGGCCCCATTCGTCCAGGTTTCCGAAGACCGTTCCGTGCATCGGACTCTCGCTCCTGGGGGCGGATGTGCTCCGCGGCCGGATCGTGCCGGACAGCGGAGCGCAAATCTTAAAGGGTCAATGGTATCATAGGCCCCGCGCGGCGATAGTGGACCTTGGTAGGGCAGGCGTAGTACTTTGGTATAGCATCCCGGTGCCGGCCACCCAACGTGACCGGGTATGACGTCCGTGGTCAGTTGTCAGGGGCTGGTTGTTGTGTTTGGGCTCCCGATTGGTTGCCCTCACCGGTCTTTTTTGCGCTAATGACTTTTGAGAAACTAAACCGGTAACGGTGGGCTGGAGCCGGTTGAATCGGACAGAATAAGAAAAGGGCATTGAGCGTACCACAGACCGCCACCTTCAGGTGGACACGCGCCCCGCAGGGGCGGCGAGAAAGTAGTCACGGGTGGAGCAAAGCGGAACCCGTGGTTCAGAAGCCCGCCCCACCTTTCCCACCGCCCCGACAGGGGCGGCGTGAGACCCTGCACAAGTATCTCACTCTGCCCCAGCCGGGACGGGGACTGGTGCGCCGGGCACTCGCAACCACCAGTTCCGCTTCGCTGCACGGGTGGCCACTCTCATCTGGCTCTTCTCGGGGCCACTGGCGATTACCTGAGCGCCAAACACATCTCCAGCCTCAGACTCACTCCGGCTTCAGCCGGGCTTGCGGTTGATGCCGTCGGCACCCTCATCGGTTGTCCAAATCGTGAACCCACCTCTGACGAGGTGGGCCACCCGGCCCACCATTACCCGGTTAGAAAATCACACGTCATCAGCGCAAGGTCGTGCCTGCCGTTTAACGGGCAAAACGGACGGCACCCGGCTTTCGCCGGGTACCCGGCCCGGCCGCTACAGAAAATGGCCACTTTGCGATGCAGGTTTTTGTCAGTTGCTGGGGGGCGGCGCAGCCCCCGCCAGGTTGCGAAGGGGGGCTTCTCAGGCTCGGCTCTCGGGGCTGGGTTCGTGACCGGGATGGGACCATGGGGCATGCTCTTGAGCGTCCATCACCCCGGCCCGCTGGGCCAGGATGACCAGTTCGGCCACCGAGTCGGCCCGCATCTTGTTCATGACCCGGCCCCGGTGCAGCTTGATGGTCTGCTCGGTGGTGCCCAGCTTCGCGGCGATCTGCTTGTTGGCCAGTCCGGCGACCACCCCGGAGAGCACTTCGCGTTCACGGGGCGTGAGCGTGGCCAGCCGGGCGCGCGCGTCGGCCCGGGCCGATTCGGCCTTCCGCTGCTCTCGATCGCGGGCCAGGGCGGTGTGAATGGCATCCAGCAGCACCTGGTCGTGGAAGGGTTTCTCGATGAAGTCCACAGCGCCGGCCTTCATGGCCCGGACGCTCATGGGGATATCGCCGTGCCCGGTGATGAATACGATGGGGATGCGCACGCCCATGCGGGCCAGACGCTCCTGGAGTTCCAGACCGCTTTCGCCGGGCATGCGCACGTCGAGGACCAGGCAGCCCGGCTGGGCGGGGTCAAACTGGTCGAGGAATTCGTGGACGGAATCGAAGGTGCGCGGCGTGAGCTGAACCGACCGCACCATACGGGCGATCATCTGCCGGACGCCCAGGTCGTCGTCCACGATAAATACCACCGGCATGGCTGTATCGGTCACGATGATGTTTCCTCTCCAAGCGCCGGCAGCACGGCACAGAACGTCGTGCCTCTGTCCGGCCGGGGTTCGGCCCACATCCGCCCGCCGTGGGCTTCGATAATGGATCGGCAGATGGCCAGACCCAGGCCCAGCCCGGCGGGCTTGGTCGTAAAGAACGGTTCGAACAGTCGTTCGGCGGTCGCGGGGTCGATGCCCACGCCGTTATCGCTCACGCGCAGGATGACGCCTTCGGGCGCGTGCCGGGATGCGTTCACGATCAGCTCGCGGGGGGTCTCCTGGGGGAGGCTCATGGCTTCCAGGCCGTTTCGGACCAGGTTAAGAAGCACCTGCTGCAACTGGATGGGGTCGCCGCGAATGGCCGGCAGGTCGTCGGCAATGTCAAAGCGCACGCGGGCCGCATGCTGACGCGCGTCGGCCTCCAGCAGGCCGGCGATCTCCTCGATCGTTCGCTGCACGTTGAGGATGATTGGCCGGGGCTGCTGCTGGCGGAGAAACTCGCGCAACTGCTTGATGACCGTGGCGGCCTGCTTCCCGAAGGTGACGATGTCGTTGAGGGCGTCGCGCAGCTCGGCCATGTCGGGAGCGGGAGCCGCCAGCAGGCGCTGCGCAGTCTGGGCGTTGCCGACCATCGTGCAGAGCGGTTGGTTCAGCTCGTGGGCCAGTTGGGCGGCCAGTTCGCCAAGCGTGGTAAGACGGGCCACCTGGGCCAGGGCGGCCTGATGGCGACGGGCCTCTTCCTCAGCCTGTTTGCGGTCGGTGATGTCCTGGGCGGCGCCGAGGATTCGTATCACCCGGCGTTCGCTCTCGCTCCAGATGGGGCGGGCGTGATCGCGGAGCCAGCGGATGTGCCCGTCGCGCGCGATGATCCGAAACTCGTTGACCACCGATTGGCCGGCCAGCAGGCAGCGAATGCGGCGTTCCACGATGGGCAGATCATCCGGATGGGTGATGCGGCCCCAGTCTCCGTTTTCGATGGCCGAAGGCGGGTGTCCGCTGATGCGGGAGAAGGCGTCGGTGAGCCATTCGGCCCGGCAGCGGCCCCCGGGCTCGACGCTGAACGAGTATGCGTAATCGGAAGTCAGTTCGGAGACCAGCCGGTAGCGCTCTTCACTGGCCCGCAGGGCCTCCTCGGCCCGTTCGCGGTCGCGGATTTCGCGTCGAAGCTGCTCGTTGGCCGCAGAGAGTTCGGCCGTGCGCTGCTGCACGCGGCTTTCCAGCTCGGCGCGGATCTGGCGAAGCTCGTTCTCGACCTGCTTCAGATGGCTGATATCAGTATCGATGCCCAGCACACCGCAGACCCGGCCCTCATCGTCGCGCAGGGGCACTTTGCTGGTAAGCAGGATGGCCTGCCGGCCGTCGGCCTGACGCTCGACCTCCTCGATGTTGAGCAGGGCGCGATTTTCCTCCATGACCAGGCGGTCGCAGGCGCGGAAGTAGTCGGCCTGCTCCTTTTCCCAGGCCAGCTCGTAGTCGGTTTTGCCGACGATGTCTTCCGGCCGGTCCACGCCGGCGGATCGGGCGAAGGCCTGGTTGCAGCCGCGGTAGCGGAAGTCTCGCCCTTTCCAGAACACGCCGCTGGGGATGTGGGCGATGATGCTGGTGAGCAGCCGCCGCTCCTCGTGGGTGTCATCGATTCCGGGCTTGTGCATGTGTGTATGACTCCGCCAGGTGATCGGGCCTCAGCGAGGCTCGCCTATTCTACAGCCGGGCGGCAATCCAGGTAAGGTCGCTCCCGACCGGGACGGGTTTGAAGACGAAGGCCGCTTCCCGTCCCGCGGTCCGGCGGGGGCGCTCACGGCAAGCGTCAGGAGAACAGCCGGGTGCGGGCGGCGTCCGTGATGGCCACGAGCGCGGGATGCCGGAGCCGCCGCTCGACGCTGATGGCATAGAACTGGGCCCGGTATTTCTGCATGTCGCCGATGCGCTGGACGCGGTAGTCGCGGATGATCTCCTTCTCGATGGCGGTGTGGCCGGCGAAGAAGCCCCGCCCGTTACGGGCGCACACGCTGAGCAGGGCCACGTCCTCGAACTGGGCCACGATCTGCGGGCGGACGCGGATGGATTCGAACCATTTGTCGATCGCGATCCGCAGGGCGCTGCCGGGGGCGGGCAGCAGGGCCGGGGCCCCGTCCAGGGATTGCGGGAAGTTCTTGCGCAGCCGGGCGGCCAGCCTGGGGGCGGCGAACAGGGTGATGGCGGATTCGCCCAGCAGGTGACTGTAGGCCCGCACGCGGATCTGAGGATTGACCGGGGCGTCGGAGAGGACCAGATCGAGATCGTGAACGGCCAGGGCCGGGAGTAGTTGGGCGGGGGTGCCCTGGACGCACTCGATGCGCACCGGGCCGGGCAGGTGGAAGACCGGTTCGATCAGCCGGTAGACGATGGTTTTGGGCAGAACGTCGTTGACGCCGATGTTGATCTGAATGGAGGCGCCGGTGGCGCGGCCCTTGATGGCATCGACGAACTCCCGGCCGAGGGAGAAGATTTCGTCGGCGTAGCGGTAAGCCAGCCGTCCCGATTCGGTGAGCACCAGGCCGCGCCCGGAGCGGGAGAAGAGCTTTTCGCCGAGGGCTTCCTCGAGTTCGCGGATCTGGGCCGAAATGGTCGGGGGGGAAAGCAGAAGGCGATTGCACGCCGCGGTGATGGACCCTTCGCGGGCCACGGTCCAGAAGTAGAACAGGTGATGATAATTGAGCCAGTCCATGCCTGATTATGGTTAGGAATAACCTAACTGTCAATTCGGGATTTCTTGTCTGCCTTATTTGCTCGCCGGCCGTAACATGAATAGAACGTCAAGTGAGTGTTGCTTCAGCGAGGTGGACATGCGCCTGTACATTACCGCGCCAGGGGTTGGCCTGCGAGGTCGGGGGCGCCAGCGTCTGGAGCAGCGGTTGCGGTTGATCCTGGGCTCATGGTCGAGCCACATCAGGCGGGCGAAGGTGTCCCTGGGCGCTGCAAGCAATCCCGAGGGAGGGCTGGAGCGGGAGTGTCTGATCGAGGCACAGCTCATCCCTTCGGGCAGTGTCCGCGTCCAGGCCCTGGGGTTGGACGCGAGCACGGCATTGGAGCGGGCGGGGCGGCGGCTGGTTGTACTCGTCAAGGACGAGTTTCAGCGCAACCCGCATGGCAGTCAGAGCGGAGTTTTCTAGGTCGCCAGGGCCGACCGCGTCTTTCGGGGAACACCCTTTTTCGAAGGCTGCGGCGAAATGGAGCAGTAACGTGGCAAGACGAATTTACATCACCAAGGACGACGCCCAAAAGCTGGAGGAGCTTCTCAAGGCCGCATCCCGGTATAACACGCTGGACCGGGCGAATTTCCGGGTGCTCCAGGAGGAGTTGAGCCGGGCCAAGATCGTGGCGCCCAACCAGGTCACGCCGGACGTGGTCACGATGCACTCCTCGGTGCGTCTGCGCGATCTGCGGGACGATGAGGTCATGGAACTCACGCTGGTCTTCCCGGAGGAGGCCGATCCGGATGCGGGCAGCATCTCAGTGGTGGCTCCGCTGGGCGCGGCGATACTGGGTTACAAGGCGGGGGATACGGTTCAGTTCCGAACGCCGGGCGGTACGCGAAGCGTGCGCATCGAGGCGGTCGTTTACCAGCCCGAGGCGGCCCGCCGGGTCGAAGCGGGCTGAAAAGCATTTTTCGAGAAATTCGTCGATGCGCCCCCAGTACTCCTCCACGCGGTCGGATGGCGGGAAGTCGTTGTGATCGCACTCGTATTCGATGTAGGTCACGTCTTTAGCCAGGTCGCGTAGCCGATGGGCGTGCCAGACCGGCACCACGGTATCCCGCGTGCCGTGGGCGATCAACACGGGAATGTCCAGCGTGGACAAAACCTCATCCGTCCGGAAGGGATTGGTCACCAGCGCGGACGGGACCAGATACCGGCGGGCCATGACCGCCACGCTGGAGAAGCTGCTCTCCAGGATCAGGCCGGCCGGTTTGCGCCGGGCGGCCACCTGAGCAGCCACGCCTCCGCCCAGCGAGACGCCGTGAAAGATGATCCGGGCGCGGTCAACATCCGGGCGGCTCACCACCTGATCGTAAAACTTCACCGCATCCGTCACGATGCCTTCCTGTGAAGGGCTTCCGGCGGCCTGGCCGTAGCCTCGGTACTCCGGCAACAGGACGGAACAGCCCATGGTGTGATACTGCCGTACCCACCACCCCATGTGCTCGGCCAATTGGGCGTTGCCGTGAAAGGCGACCACAAGAGGCACGGGGCGGTCCGGGCTGGCCTGTGGCGCGGGAAGAAACCAGGCGGTCACCTGGCCGCCGGTTTCGATGTTGATGGTCGGTTGCTCCGGGCGCGCTCCGGCGGTTTGGGTGGCCGGTGAGTCCTGCCAGCCTGATTCGGCGAGCAGCCGCCCCGGCGTGACGGGCGGGACCATATGGCGGGGGAAGAGCAGACGCCCCTGTAAGCAGTAGAGCGATGCACACCAAACGAGATAGACGAGCACCGGAAAGATGAGTACGCGTCGCCAGGTTCGTCGCCGGCGTGGCAGGGGTGGAGCTGCCGATGAGTTCGGGGTGGACTCGATCATGAACGGTCTCCAGGGCCGCAGCGGATGATACCTCATCCTCGATCAGGATTCATCAGACATCCTGATTCCGTTCCGCGGGGGCGGTTCTCCGTCTGCCGGCTGTGATAACTGCGGGCTGAGCCGGTGGTTGAACGGCTGAGATGGCGCGGATTCAGAAACTTTCCGGCCGGAGCGTGGTCTACAATAGTAACCGGGAGCATTGTTGCCGATATATGGCGGCGGCGTGCCGGGAGTCGAGAACGCCGGCAGGGGACGCCCTGCAAGACTTGACGAGCTGACTGGCCCGGGTATAGGCTTGGGCTTTGCTTTCTATCACACTTAACATGGGAAGAGGAATGCACATGACGAAGCCATGGTTGCTTAAAGGGATGGGCCTGCTGGTCGTGCTGACTTTGCCACTGAGTCTATCGGCCCAGGAAGCCGGCAAGCCCGCCCCGGAGAATGCCAAACCTTCAGCGGCGGATTCCGTCGCACTCCTGAAAGCCATTCCCGCCGACGCCAGCGCTTTTGTGGCCCTCCGCAACCTCAAGCAGCTTGACAAGGACGTGCAGGATTCAGTCAAGGCCCTGAACCTGCCGGCGGGCGTGATCCCCAGCCTGAGCAAGTTGGTCAAGGACGACCTCCGGCTGAGCAAGGGCTTTAACGAGAACGGTGGCGTGGCCCTGGTGGTGCTGAACGCGAGCCAGGTCAAGCAGGCCGAGGAACTGGAGAAGCGCATTGCGCTGTTTTTCTCCGCCACGGATCCCAAGGCCATGGCCGACGCCATGGGTGCTGAGGGGGAGGGCGAGGTCAAGAAGGTGGAGCTGTTTGGTGAGCCGGCTTGGGGCGCCGCCCGCGGCGATTTCCTGGTCGTAGCCAAGGACGAGGCGACGCTTAAGGAAGCGATCCAGGCCCGGGGCGACGGGGTGATCAAGACCCTGTCCGCCGAGCGGGCCAAGGCCTTTGCCGAGCAGGATATCTTCGGCTGGGCCAGTTTCCGGGGCATCTCCAAAGAGTTGCGCGAGAGTGTGCGGGACATCATCACCAAGGAAACGGGACAGGGGATACCGCTGGAGGCCCTGGGCGCCAACCTGGACCAGATGGAAAAATTCATCGAGGACGGCCAGGACGTTTCCTTTGGACTCTCCCTGGACCCGAAACGCGGCATCACCGGCAGCTTCTATTTCAGCATGCGGCCTGATACGGAGTACGGCAGGCAAATCGCGGCCATCAAGCCGCTGAATGGGTCGTTGCTGGCCAGCCTGCCCGCCGATCCGTTTGTCGTCGCGGCCGGCGCGGTCTCTAACCCCGACACCGAGCGGCAGCTCAAAAAGTTCCTGGACCTGGCCTTCAGCGAGGAGAACGTCGGCGACAAGGTGGACAAGGACAAGCTTGCGCAGGTTCGTGACGGCCTGGCGAGCCTCCTCGGCGGCGTCCAGCAGATGAGCCTGGGTATCTACCCCCTGCCCATCGAGGACGGCCAGGGCATGGTCAACGCCGTCCTGATCGCCAAGGTCAAGGATGCCGCACAATGGAAGCAGGAGGCCCGGAAGATCTTCAACATGGGCAAGGAGCTGGGCGTCGAAGCGGCCAAGAAGAGCGGGGAGCCGGAGGAAGAGGTCAGCAAGACCGCCAACGCGATCCAGTGGAAAGAGGGTGCCGAGAAGCTCGGCGGAGCCGACGTGGATCAACTGGTGGTGGACCTGGCGCAGCTTCCGAACTCCGACACGGACACCGTGGACCAGATCAAGAAGGTCCTCGGCCCTGAAGGCGTGCTGGTACGGGTCGGCGCGCTGGGCAAGGACCAGATCCTGGTGGTGTTCGGCGGGGGGGCCAAGCGCTTCGAGGCTGCCGCCAAGATAGCGACGGCCAAGGAGGCCCCACTGGCCGGCAACGCCGACATCAAGAAAGTGGCCGATCGCCTGCAGGCCGGCCCGAGGGTGATGGAAATCTACTTCAACGTCGATAAGCTGATTTCCCTCGCCATGGATATCAGCAGCGAAGTGGGCGGCGGAATCATGTTCCCGATCGCCCTGCGCAATGCGGCCCCGATCGCCATGACCTCGGTCAAGATCGGCGAAACGGCCCAGCAGACCGAGTTGCTCGTTCCGATGGAACTGCTTCGGTCGTTGGCCGACATCTTCGGCCCCATGCTCCAGATGGGCTTGGACGGCCCGCAGCCGGGCGATTCCGACGAGCCGGAACTGCCGTCGGATGAATCAGGATTGCAGTAAGAGACGCACACGAGGGGCGGGAGATGATCTCGACTCCTCGCCCGTTGTTTCACAGGTAGTTGAGCAAAATGACAAGCCCCCGCGACGGATCGGCCGCCGCGGGGGTTGTTTATTGTTTTGTGTGTGCGTCCTGAATAGGCCTTCGAGATTCCCCTTCCACGAACCTCCCCGCACGAACAGCGGTCACGGCAGGGACAGCCGCCGGGCGGCGAAGCTCGGGGCCGGCAATGATCCGCTCCCTTACCGGCTCGCCTTGTAGGCCTCCATGAGCGTGTAATACTTCACGATCATGTTGGGAACCTCCCAGGCGGGCATGCGGCCCTGGGCCAGGAAGCTCAGATACTTCTCGGTGACCTGGGCGAAGTGCTGCTCGTGGTTGGTCTTGAGCGCGTCGGGGATGACGATCTCCCAGTTCCCCTCGCCCTTCTTGAAGGTCACGCCCGGAATCCGCTCGTTGATCCGCTTGAGAGCGGCCTCAAGCTTCTGCTGGAAAACATCGTCCGGCTCGCCAGACCTGTTCTCCACGTAGAGGACCGGCTTGTACTTCTGCCTGGGGCCCTGTTCGATGATCAGGTTGGCCCGGCTGCCGCGCATGATGGAGTAGTGGGTGTCCTCCGCACCGGGCGGGGGCTCGAACCGCCAGGCCACCGAGACCTTGGCATAATGGCCTTTGAGCGTGTAGATCATCTCGCCGTTGCCGGGCACGTGCAGCACGCCCTCCTTGATGTCCTTCTTCAGGAAATCGGGAAAGGAGTCGAGGCCGGTAACCTTCTTGAACTGCTCGGGGGCGATGGCCGTGCTCCACCGGCGGGCGGAAAGCATCTTCACGTCATCGGTCTTGAGGATCTGTTCGGGGAAGCACTCCCACTGGACCAGGTCGGCCAGGTGGGTGCCGACGTCATTGAGCCCTTCGCCTTCCTGTTCGACGTCGAAGAACCACGCGGGGCGCTTGAGCGGCTTGCCGGCCACCGTCTTGCTGAAGTGATGGACGCTCTCCTTGGTGACCGCCGGCTGGTCGGGAGTGCCGGTCTGAAGCCTGCCGAAGACCTCGGGAACCATGGACAGCTCGCGCTGCATGATGGTCGTGATCTCGTAGCGCTCGGTCATGATGTCGTAGAGCAGGACGTTCTTTTCCTCGGCGATCTTGAAGGCCTCCAGCAGCATCTCGTAGTGCCTGGGGTTAATGGCCATCGGCTTGTCCGACAGCACGTGGAGGCCGGCCTTGACGCATTCGAGAATGTAACGCGTGGTGCGGCTCTTGTTGCCGGCCAGCACGACCAGGTTGCCCGGCCGGTCCCGCAGCATGCGTTCCAGGTAATCGGAGCCGGTGTAGACCTTGGTGATCCAGCGGGTGGGGTTATCGGGGCGGGTGTTGAACAGGTCGATTTTCTGCAGGTGCAGATCGAGGTCCTCGCCAGGCGGGGCATAGACGTGGACGACGGGATCGACCTGGTCATACATCTCCTTCTGGACCAGCGCGGCATGATAGTGTCCGGGGTCCAGGGTCATGATTCGTACGGTGGGTTTGGCGGTTTGGGCCATGCCGGCACTCTGGAAGCAGACCGCGACCGCGGCGGCAGTGAACAGTCTCGCGTACATAGTCGCCTTCATGATTGTCTCTTGTTGTCTGTCATTGATCCTTCATCCCCGGGACACCGCCTGTCAGGCAGCGGTGCCCGGGGACAAAGGACCGGAAATCATTGGCCTGTTGCTGAGTCTTCGGCATCCCACGGCCGGCGGGGGTGCCGGCCGCTGGCGGCTCCGAGGCAGGTGACTCAGGCCAGTCCACGCTGCTTCATCACCTCGTCGGTGCTGTACCCCTTGCGCTGCGGCCGGGCAAGCATCGCGTTGGCCTCGTCGTCGTTGATGAAACGCTCCTTCTCCGGGTCCCATTTGAGCTTCCGGCCCAGTCGCATGGCAATCTCCGACAGGAGGCACTCGGAGCAGGCCCGGTGGCCGACCTCGGCCGGTGCGACGGGGTCCTTGCGCGTCTGGATGCTGGTCAGCCAGTCCAGGTGGTGATCATTCTTCGGGCTGTGGTGCAGATGGACGTCGCTGTCCTTGAGCTGGTACTCGAGCAGCTTGGGATCGCTGGCGTCGAGGGCCTTGAGGACCGGCTGGCCGGCGTTGGGGTCGCTGCTGGTGACGCGCGTGGCCCCGCGGGAGACCCAGATCCACTGGCCGTTTTCGCCGACGAACTTGAGCCCGTTGGGCAGCTTGTTGCTGACGTGAACGACCGTGCCGCTGGCAAAGGTGGCGGTGATGTTGTACGGCCCGTGCACGTCCCAGAGGCCGCCCTTGAGGAACTCGGCCTTGCCTTCGATCTCGACCGGGCCGCTGTCCTCGGTGCCCAGGGCCCAGTTGAGGATGTCATAGTGATGGGCGCCCCAGCCGGTGATCATGCCGGCGCCGAACTGCTGGCAGCGGAGCCAGCCCGGCCGGCCGTAGCGCTTCCTGATGTCGTCGTTCTGCGGGTGAACGCGGTCCTCGGTGTAGTAGACCCAGGGCGTGGACCCGAGCCACATGTCATAATTGAGGTTCTTGGGGATGGGCATTTCCTCGGTCCGGCCGCCCGGCGGGTCGATCGGCAGGCCGATATAGACCTCCTTGACCTTGCCGATCACGCCGTTGCGGACCAGCTCGCAGGCCCGGACGAACTGCTGGCTGGAGCGCTGCTGGCTGCCCTGCTGGAAGATCCGCTTGGTGTGCCGAATCGCATCGGCCATCTGCCGGCCTTCCTTGATGGTCAGGGAGGCGGGTTTCTGGAGGAAGACGTCCTTGCCGGCAAACGCGGCCTCGATGGCCGGCAGCGCGTGCCAGTGGTCGGGCGTGCTGATGGCCACGGCGTCGATGCTCTTGTCCTGGAGCATTTCGCGGTAGTTTTCGTAGGTCTTGATGGCTACCTTCTTGTTGAGCTTTTTTTCGTAGGCCGCTTCAAGCGTCTGTTTGGCATCCGCGACCCGGACGGAATCAAGATCGCAGACGGCCACATAGCGGGCGATCTTGTCGTGCCGGAGGATGCCGGGGAATTCCATATCGCGGGCGATCCGGCCGCAGCCGATCTGGGCGACCTGGATGATCTTGCTGGGCGCGGACGCGCCGAAAACGCTTGACGGAACGATGGTGGGGAAACCGATGGCGGCCACGCCGGCGGCGGCGCCCTTGACGAACTGGCGGCGGGACGGCCTGCTGGTATCTGAGCTCTGCTTGGAAGTCATTTCACAGTCTCCTTACGTTTCTAATAATGACGAATGTCGAAGTCCGAATGACGAATCAATGACGAATCTCAAATGACGAATGACGAAAGCAAGCGGCGCCGGGTGACGCCGTTCGGGTTTTATCACGCGTCATTCTTTCTTCATTCCGGCTTCGTCATTCGACATTTTGCCTTTAACCTCTTTGCCTGGCCCGGTGGCCTGATCGCCTGGATACGGTTTCTCGCCCATAGCCCACAGAATGCCGCCGAGAATGTGCTTGGTCAGCAGCGGGTCTTTGTATTGCGGGATGTTGTGGCCGAGCGCGGTGTAGAACTGCCGGCCGCCGTCGTAGGTGTGATACCAGGCAATGGGCATGGCCTTGCCGAACCGCTTGCCGGGGTACTCGTCTTTCTTGGGGTCGTCCAGCTCGGCCGGATCGACGACCAGCAGCGGCTTGATGTCCTTGTTGAAGTTGTCGTGGTAGTAGCACTCGTCCGGTCCCCAGGTGAAGCTGGCCGGCAGGTCGCGCGTGGCCGGGTGCTTCGGATCGACGACCCGGACCGTAAAGGGCTGCTGCTTGGGGTGACGCCGGAATTTAGCACCCAAGACCGCCTGGTAGTAGCCCCACTTGCGCTCGGAGCCGGAGGCGGAGTGGATTCCGACGAACCCGCCGCCGGCCTTGATGTAGCGTTTGAAGGCCTCGCGCTGGGCGTCGTTCGCGAAGGCCTCGTTGTTGCTGTTGGAAAAGACCAGGGCCTTGTATTGCTTGAGATTCTCGTCGGTGAAGACCTCGGGGTCGTTGGATACATCCACCGCGAAGCCGTTCTCCTTGCCGAGCTTCTGGATGGCTTCCACGCTGGCCTTGATGTTGTTGTGGACATAGCCCTTGCCATCAGGCGTGTAATTGCGAGTGTAAACCAGGATCTTCTTCTCGGCGGCCAGGCAAAGGCCCGCCGTGTTCACGGCCAGCAGAAAGATGAGCCAGTACGAATTACGCATGATCAAGATTCCCTTTCTTTATACCGGCCATGCGAGGCCGGCGTCTCCATATCAGCATTCTGCTTGTGTGGCACCGGCGTCTCGCCGGTGCAGGCGGGCAAGATGCCCGCCCTCCAAGTGCGGGCTGGCAAAACGCCCGCCCACCTGATGGCGCGGGGCCTGAGGCCCCGGCCGGTGACTACTCCGCTCTCGATCCTGGCCCGTTCGGGCCGCCTGCGGGCTGAGCGACGGGGAACGCTCCACCCGCCGGCTCGGCTTGCCAGGATTTCCTGACGAACAGGACGACCATCAACGCTCCCAGCGGATGCAGGCAGCCGGCGATGGTGAACACCAGGGTGTAGCCCACACTTTCGATCACCGTGCCCACGAAGTACTGCGAGAACGCCCCGCCCAGCACGCCCATCATGGCGGCGAATCCGTAGGTGGAGGCAACCATCCGCTTGGGGAAGACATCCGTCGGCAGCGTCAACAGGCTGGCCGACCAGCTCTGATGGCCAAGGGCTCCGATGCTGATGCACACGATGGCGATCTGCCAGCTCTCCACGTACACGGAGAGGATGGTCAGGGGCATCATGGCCGCGCTGCAGCAGACCGCGAGCTTGCGTGCCGTGAGCACCGGCCAACCCCGGCCAATAAAGAAGGAGGAAAGCCACCCGCCGGCGATGCTGCCGAAGTCGGCGGCCAGGAACGGCAGCCAGGTGAACATCGCCACGCTCTTCAGATCGAAGCCGCGGGCCTCCTTGAAATACATCGGGATCCAGAAGGTGAAGAACAGCCACACCGGATCGGAGAGCAGCCGGGCGGCCATGAGCGCCCAGAGTTCGCGTTTGGCGAGGGCCTCCCGCCAGATTCCGCGACTCGACTCCTCGGCGTGGGCCGCGACAGGCCTGGCCGCCGGCGCCAGCTCTGCTTGCCGGGATGCGGGATCCAGGCCGCACCTCGTGCAGGGCTGCGACGGTCCCTCCTGCAGGCTCTGGCCGCACTGCGGGCAGAAGGAACCCTGAGCAGGGGAATCCTCAGAGGCGGCCTCCTGCTGTCCGGCGCGGATGTAGGCCAGTTCCTCAGGCGTGATAAAGGGGTGTTTTTCCGGGCGCTTGCCCAGGATCAGCCAGGGAATCAGCCAGATAAATCCGATGGCGCCGGTCACGATGAAGGCGACCTGCCAGTTGAAGTAGTAAATGATCGCGCCCACCAGCGGGGGGGCCAGCATGGCGCCTACGCCGGTGCCGACGTTGAGGATTCCCGTGGCCAGGGCACGTTCCTTGGCCGGGAACCATTCGCCCACCATTTTGATGGCTGCCGGGAAATTACCCGCCTCACCCACGCCCAGCAGGAAGCGCATGGTGGCAAAAGACCGGACCCCGGTGGCGAAGGCATGGCCGATGCTGGCCACCGACCACCAGATGAAGGCCAGCATCAGGCCCAGGCGGCTGCCCAGTCTGTCGATCACCCGCCCGGCCAGGGGGTGAAAGACGCCATAGGCGATCAGGAAGGCGGAGACGATCCGGCCGTAATCTTCCGGCGTAATCCCCAGATCGTCGCGGAGGGCGACCTGGGCGACGGCCAGGGCCTGCCGGTCGAGATAGTTGATGACCGTCACCAGGGTAAGCAGCCCGACGATGGTCCAGCGCAGGTTGTGGCGTACGGTGTTCCAGCCACGTCCAATCAGGCTTTGTGTCGGGTTTCCAGATGGGGGGGAGGCATATTTGAGCGCCGGCGGCTCCCAATCGGCTTCGGGTGGTGTTTTGTGCATGACAACCTTGTATTTCGCGTGCGCTGAAACGTGACATGTCACCGGCAAGCCGCCGGCGTCACGTGGGTTTCATGACGCACAGTCAGATGCCGCCGGGCGTCGGCCGCCCGACAAGACCTTAAGCCCCACACAACTACATGCTCTCCCTTACCCCGCAATCGGAATGTGGAGCAAAGTAGCCGATCAGAATGACGGAAGCAATGAGACTCTGCGTGTCGGAATTGAGATTTATTGCGGGTGTCCGGCAGGGGCGTGCCAGGGGGGTTCGGGGTCGGCGGAGCCGCCGGGCTGGGTCGTTGGTTCGAAGGCGGCCTGGGGTGGATCGGCGGAGTGACGGAAGGCGTCGCGGAGCCGGTCGGCGTGGCCGTGCAGAGGATGCGCGCTGAGTTCGGGCACGTTAAAGACCTTCAGCGAAAAGTCGTAGTATTCCGGATCCTGCTGAGGCAGGATGAAGGGCTTGTGGGCCCGACCGTTTTTGTCGACATAGCTCACCCAGGGATGGGTGAGCAGGCCGTCACGGCGCTTGCTGCTGAAGACCACCCAACGGCCGTTGCTGGACCAGGTGTGATAGCTGTCGGAGCGGTCGCTATTGAGTTCCATTTTGTGCGTCGCGCGGGTTTCCAGGTCGAGCAGGTAGAGGTCGCTTTCGGGACGGTAGATGGAGAAATTTCCGTAATCGCACCGGCAGAACATGAGGAATCGCCCGTCCGGCGAGATGCGCGGGTGGGTGATGCTGCCGCCGAGGTCATCGGCGCTCAGCAGCGTTTCCGGCTCGCCCCAGTCGCCGGATTGTGGATCGTAGGGGATGCGCAGCAGGTCGTAGCGCACCTCGCGGTACCGCTCGATGGGCAACTGCGGGGCACTGCAGAAGTAAAGGAATTTCCCGTCCGGCGACCAGGCGGGGTAGGTTTCCAGGCGGTCCGGGCGGGAGATGGCCGGCGCGGTGGTGACCATGTGGGAGTCCAGCACATAGAGGCCCAGGTCCGAGACCAGGTCGAACACGTCCCGCGTTTCACCTACGGCGTGGAAGAATTGGGTGACCCGCATCGCGGCGAAGGCGATGACCCGGCCGTTGGGATGCCAGGCGTGGTAGGAGGAGGGCAGCGGGTTGGACTTCGTGGCCGTGCTGACGGCCGTGTTGCCGCGCTCGGTGGACAGGAGCATGCGCGGGCCGATGGCCTCGCTGCGCACCAGGAGGGCCATTCGATCGGGATGCTCCCGCGAGAAGCTGTGACAGTTGATGCAGTCGTACTGGACGGAACGGTTCGCGAGGAGGCACGTCTCGTTGAAGCTGGTCAGGTCGCGCTGCTGGATGCTGATATTTCCCCAGCAGCGAAAGACCGGGTCGATCCGGCGATAGACCAGATAGCCGTCGATAGGCTCGTTGGCGACGGTGTGGACCAGGGGCTTGAAGCCGATCCATTGTCTGCCGTCCTCTCGGGTAAACACCTCTACGCGGATCGACGCGCCGGTGTTTGCCTCTAACAGCGCCCGCCAGTCCTGCAGGGGAATCGTGATCCGCGGCCGGCGGCTGTTCACGGTAATCCCCGGGCCGCGCAGGCCAAAAATAAAGACGCGGAACTCCGTGCCGGGCTCCTGGATGACAAAGTTGAGCGGAGCGATGTTGGGCGGGATCACCAGGTTGGCGTAGTCCGGGCTGATGGCCGGAAAGCGGTCCGTGCGGACATGGTTCGACGGACGTCCGAGGCCGTCGTCTGCGAGGCGAAACAGCGCAATGAGGGCCATGAGGGCCGGGATGATGAACGTGGCCACGCGAATGAACCAACGCAGCTTCATTGGTCCCTCCCCTGGTCGGCCGGTGGCGGCGGGGCATTCCGGCCGAAAAAGGTATGCCCGAAGAGCGCGTAGAACCAGTAGGTGTCGCCGTAGCGCGCCATCAGCGCGTCTCGTATTCTCAGGTTGTCGCGCCCGCCGGGGTCGCCGAGCAGATCGAGATCCCGCGTGAAGGCCTCAAAGCGCCGGATGGTCTCCGGGCGGATGGTGAATCCCCGGAGATCCGGCATCTGCCGGGTCAACTTCGCGAGGAGAAGTATCGATTCTTCGGCATGACGAGGCACATGCGTATAACCGAAATCGGCCAGATAGCGCATGTTTTCGGCCACCTTGTCATCGCGCAGGGTAAGCAGATAGTGGGCGGTGAGATAGTCGAAGGCCAGCCGGTTGTGCGGGTTGGCCACCAGCAGATAGCGCAGCATCTGTTCGTCGGGATGCATGCCCTCCAGGTGGCCGACGTGGTCTTGGCGATACATCCGCGACCGGATTCGCTGGAGGTCCGGCCGGCCGGATAGCGCGGGGTCTTTGTTCAGCTCCGCGCGGATCGTTTCGGCCCAAGCGCGCCAGCCGGGAACGCGGGCCAGGCGGTTCAGGCAGACGTGGGCGGCCTGCGGACGCCCCTTGAGCACGTTGACCCGGGTCAGTCGTTTGAGCAACCATGGACGCGGACCGACGTTGGCGAAGCTTTCGCAGACCACGCGCTCGGCTTCGTTCACATGGCCCAGTTCAAGCAGGATGTCGAAGTTGTAGGAATGAGCCACGTATGCCCCCTCGTCGTCAGGCAGCAGGCGTACGACAGAAGCGCCCATCCGCTGCGGATACTCGAACATGCAGTCGAGCAACCGGCCCTGCTGGGCGAGAGCGAAGTTGACATTGTGAATGGCGACATTGAGGCTGGGCAGCAGCGGGGCGGGGGTCTGGGCTTCGGCCGGGAAGCGACTGGCGAAGCCCAGGGTGGCCAGTCGTTGTTCCACGTCGGGATCGAGCATGGCCCGCGACCAGCGCAGCGGCTCGGCGGCGGCGAGAGCCGCGTCCCACTGGCGATTGCGAACGTGATAATCCAGCCGCAAGACAGCGGCGCGGTCCGGCTCCACCGTGATCCAGACGACCGCCGCGCCGGCCAGCAGGGGCAAAGCGGAGGCCAGGAAAGCGCGAAAACGCGCGAGAAATGCCGGAGCAGGCGTCGGCGAAGTCTCCTTGGACCCGCGCGGCTGGGCAGATCCGTGGGGGGACTTTTTCCTGGCGATCGACGGCCGGTCGGATCGCCGACGGCCGGCGTTCGGAAACAGCCGCGCCTTCATGCGGTGGATCAATCCTGCCGGTAAGCCGGAGGCGAGGATCAGGCCCAGCGGTAGGGACGCGTAGAGGGCGATGGAGGCGATGAGTGGGGGGCGGTCGTGCTCCAGGGCCGTCTGGCGGGTCCAAGTGTCGTGGACGCCGATCCGGTATACATGCGTTCCCGCCAAATAGGGTATGGCAGCCCCGAGCAACAGGATGCTCATCCCCGCGGCGATGGACCAGGCGGGTGAGATCACGCCCGGCGGCGGCCAAGTTGGAGCGGTGGCCGGCCCGGTCTCCGACAAAGGAGGGGACTCCGGCCAGTCGATTCGGGAGGTGTCGGGTTTGGGAAACGCCGACAGGATTTCCATCATTCCACAAAGACAGGCCAACAGAATGCTGACCGGCCCGGCAAGGACATAGACGACGATGCACATGCCCACGGCCGTGAGGACGCGAGCACTTTGGCGAAAGGGGAGCCGGGCGTACATCAGGGCCGGCAGCAGGGCGACCACCAGCGAGAGAATGGCCCCGAGTGACAGCGTGTAACGGTTCAGCAGCACCAACAGGCAGGCCAGGGGCACGAAAGCCCAGTCACGCATGAATCGGGACGCGCCGGCGGCGGCCAGCAGGCGCTCCGTGAGCACCCACGCCAGGCCGATGCCGACGGTGAGGACCGCCGCACCGAGCCAGGGGAAGGCGAAAGTCTGGGCCAGGCCAGCGGCGGCATACTCGATCAGCCCCCCAGGCCAGGCGCCAAGAGACTCGGTGAACTCCGTCCATCCGGCGAAGAAGGCAGGGGATTGGCTGTGCAGCAGGAGACGGGGATCAACCACCCAGAACACGTGGAGATAGAGCAAGCCGAGCACGACCGCCTGGCGAATCAGTCGGCGCAAAGACCCCCCGCCGGTGGCATTCGAAGCTGCGCTCATCCGGAGTCTCCTGGACACAGGGTACCCGCTGTCCGGCCAGGGTCAAGGATGGATGTGTGCCGCGGCTCTTGGCCGTGCGGGGCGACGTTGACCTGCGTGTGCCACGGCTCTTGAGCCGCGCGGGGACAATTCCAACATTTATCACCGCTCAAGAGCAGCGGCGTACATTGCGAAGTTCGCCCCTGCTCAAGAGCGGTGAGACACACTATGCGGGGGCGCCGCAAGACGCCTCACCGGCGCACGCCCGGCCATAGCGTATGTTTTCGTCGTCTCAGGAACGGCTCTTGCGCCAGCCGTAGAGCAGGCTACCCAGCCCGAGCAGAATCAGGGTCGCGGGCTCGGGAACGTTGGCGTAGCCCGGCGTATCCTGCCCGTTAACGGGATCAAACTGGCCGATGGTCCATGCGCCCGACCCGTTCGGGTTGCGATAGACATGGCCGGGGACGAACGCCCCATCGGGCCCCACTACCGTGTCACCATAGTACCATTCGGTGTCGGATGGGGGGTTCAACTCCAACGCCAGCGCTACCATGTCGATGATCTTGGTCCAGGGCGTAAAGTCGAGTACTCCATCGTCATTCGTGTCCAGATCGTCGTTCAGGGTGCCGCGGAAGCCCGACACGAGCAGGTGGGTGACATTATCACCGTTCTCGAAGTTAAGTTTGGTGTCGACGAAATCGGCGGTCTGCCCCAGGGTGCCGTTTGCATCCTTGGCCACCAACAGGTAGCCGTCGGCGGGAATGGACAGGTAGTTTAGACTGGTTATGGATTCGATAACGCCGCTTCTCGTTCGGCTGCTGCCATCGCCGATGACCAGGTAGGTGAGCCCGCTGAGCAGTTCACCGGGCGTGCCGGCCAGCTCGAAGTATTCGTCGGTGTCAGTGCTTGGCTGGTCAATACGAATCTCGTTGATGGTGACGGCGGCCAGGGGGCTGACGGCCAGACCAAGAATCAGCGCGGTGGTCAACATTCTCATGGTTTTCTCCTCCAATTCTGGAACCTATTTCGAAGAAGGGACCCACTCCGGCACCGACCGGATGGCCACCTCTTCACGCGCGCACCTGCCACGAACCGCTCGCGGCGCTGCTTTGTATCTGGAACAGTCCCTCATCCCACGGCAGGAAAGCGAGAGGCGCTTCCTCCACCTCCTCCAAGCGGCGGGCAGTATAGCGCCGCCGCGGAGGCGCGTCAAGAGCCCGACCAGAAACTGAAATGCCGGCCATGGGTCACAGAAGACGCCATGGCCGGCAGAATAGCATTCCCGTGTTCAGAGCGGCGGGCGGGTGCGGATACCGATGGCCTGCCGGTAGTGGTTATTTGAGGCACTCGGCGAAGGCTTCGGCAATGACGCTGACGCCTTCGGTGACGGCTTCTTCGGTGATGCACAGCGGCGGGCAGATCTTGATGGTGCCGCCCTTGACGCCCACCGGGGCAAAGAGCATCAAACCGCGGCCGACCGCATGCCAGACCACGTCGTGAGCCAGTTCGGGGTCGGGCGTCTGGCTTTCGTCCTTGATCACGTGCACGCCTGCCACGAGGCCCTTGCCGTGGATCGCGCCGATCCGGCTGTCGAACGGCTTGAGCTGCTTCCACAGCTCGCGGTGAAGAACCTCGCCCACACGGGCGGAGTTTTCCACGAGCTTCTCTTTGAGAATGACGTCAATGTTGGCCAGCGCGGCCGCCATGCAAATGGGGTTGCCGGTATGCGTGCTGGTCATGGAGCCGGGGGGATAGAGATCCATGACATCCGGCCGGCCGACAACCGCCGACACGGGCAGCGAGCTGCTGATGCCTTTGCCGAGGCACATGAGGTCGGGCACGGTGCCGTAATGCTCAAAGCCCCACATCGTCCCGCAGCGTCCAAAGCCGGCCTGCACCTCGTCAAAGGTGAGCAGGATCTGGTGCTGGTCGCACCACTTGCGCATCTGCTGGAAGTACGCCGGCGGGCCGAAGCTGGCGCCGCCACCCTGGTAGGTTTCGGCGATGACGCCGGCCACCCGGTCGGCGGAGAGGCCGGCCTGCTCAAGCTGGCGCAGGAAGCCTTCAAAGCTGATGTCCGTACAGCGGAAGCCGTCGGGGAAAGGCACCTGGATCATGCTGGGGTCGAGATGGCCGATCCACTCCTTGAGGGCGGGGATGCCGCCGATCATCTGGGCGCCCAGCGTCCGGCCGTGAAAAGCGTTGGTGAAGCTGACAATGACATCCTTACGGGTGTCGATCTTGCGTCCGTGGGTGCGCATCAGTTTGACCGCGCACTCGGTGGCCTCGCTTCCGGTGGAAAGGAGGAAGGCCTTCTTGAGCGGTTCGGGGGCCAGTTCGCAGAGCCGGCGGGCCAGCGTGATTCGCAGTTCGCCGGGGAAGCAGTAGTTGTGCAGCAGGCCGCGCTTGACCTGCTTGACGATGGCGTCGGCGATGGCGGGGTGGCTGTGGCCGGCGTTGGCGACCAGTACGCCGCTGGAGAAGTCGAGCCACTTGTTGCCGGCGGCGTCGTAGACGTTGAAGCCCTCGGCCCGGTCCCAGGCGATGGGCGGCTGGCCCTGCATGGAGCGGGGCTCGTATTTCTGGCTGTCGGCCAGCATCGCGTGGCTGCCGGGCGCCGGCAGCGGGGGGGTGATCCGGCGATACTTGGTTTCGATCGGTTTGGAGGGGATCACTGGTGTCTGGTTGTTCGGGGAATTAGTCATGGGATGTCTCTTCACTGTTTTGAGGAACCTTTGGTACAGGATGCCATGTTACCGGTCTCACCGACCGCTGTCGAGCGGAAGGCTTCCAATTGCCAGGTGGATGTTCCATCTGCGCGTCAACAGCCGGACGAGATCGAGCCGTCGTCTCGCGGGGTGCGCTGACGGAAGAAGCGAATTGACCGGTCCGGCGCAGGCGGTTAGGCTAAACTCTTGAGCGAGCGAACCCTCTGGGGCCGATGGGCCTGCGAATTGACCGCGTGGCGCATGAGTGTGGATCCCAATTTTTCACCGACGGCTAACGGTGATCTCGGCCAGACCCGGGATGAAGCTCCTCCGCAGGTTCAGCCGGGGGGGGAGCGGCCGGCGCCCGGTCCAGTTCCACAGTTCGGCAAGCCCTCCCGTGAGAACGGCCAGGACGAAGCCCAACCGCTCCAGAGGCCCGGGGTCCCCCGATGGCAAACGACACTGGGACCGCTTATCACACTTGAGCCGCTGGAGGGGCGGGTGTTCGGGCGGTTGTATGCGGCCGGCACGGCGGCGGCGGCTATCGCTATTCTGGTGACCGCTTTCCGGCTGCAACCCGATCCCCGTGAGTTGGGCACGCATCGCCAACTGGGCCTGCCTCCCTGCGGGTTTTACGTGATGACCGGCCTGCCGTGCCCCACCTGCGGAATGACGACGGCCTTTGCGCTGGCGGTACGCGGGCGGGTGGTACACGCGATTCAAGCCCAGGCGGCAGGATTTGTGCTGGCACTGGCCACGATGGTTGTGGCCGGGCTGGGCTTGTTTACAATGGTCACCGGCCGGCGGGTGGCCCTTAACTGGTACCGCCTGAACCCCGTCCGGCTGATCTGGTTGATGAGTTTCGGCTTCCTGCTGGCGTGGGGGCTGAAAATAGGGCTGGAACTCATGAACCGGGGCGGCAAGGCGGGCGGTTGAGGCCGGGCGGATCCCCGCTTCCGCGAAGTGGGAGCAGGCTGGCCGGCAAGGGGCGGGACGGGAAGCGCGAGGGTCGGCGGGAAGCCGGCCGGAAGAGGACGCAGGACACGGCGGAATGGGAGACACGGGCATGAGCAACGGTACTGGCGGGTTCTGGAGTCGCTGGAGACGGGCGGCACGTTGGTCGGCGCCCTGGATTGGACTCGGACTGCTGGGCGTATGGTGTTCCGGCTGTCAATTGATCCAGGCGGCCGCATACTTTGCTCAACCGGAAACGGAGAAAATTGCTCCGGAGTTCAGCCGGTTGCCCGGCAAGCAGGTGGTCATCTATGTGTGGGCTGAGCCGGAGATCCTGTGGAATTACGGCAAGCTGCGGCTCGACGTGTCGGCCCATATCGGGTCGTACCTGACCCGGCACGTGAAGGACGTGAAGGTGGTGGACGTGCTCCAGGTGGAGCGTTACATCGAGCAGCAGCGGATCGCCGATCTGGATCCGGTGCAAGTCGGCCGGCATTTCAAGGCGGACGTGGTGATCTATCTGTCCGTGCACAAGTTCTCCACGCGCGATCCGGACATGGCCCACTTCTATCGGGGGCGCATCAGTTCGTCAGTGCATGTTTATGATCTGACGGCAGGCGAAGAGCCTGAGCGGATCGTGTTGCAGGATGTGTCTGTTGCAGTTCCCGAGCATGGGCCGGTCGGGCTGGAGAATACGACGGCGGCCCAGATCCGGCAGATGGCATACGACGCATTTACTGTCGAGGTGGGCAGGAAGTTCCATGAGTGGGAGCGTCCCATTGGTTAGTACCCTTTGCGGACTCCCCGCGGAAGGTGATGCTTCATGATCAGGCGGATCTGTGCGCTGACGGCAATGATGTTGGGGTTGAGTTGTCTGGCCGGCTGCAGCGAGATCGCCGCAGCGATGTATTTTCTGCGGCCGCCCAAGAAAGTGCCGGCGGAGTACGCGCTGAAGTCGGAATCGCTCCTGGTGCTGGTGGACGACGATCAGGGGCTGATTCAGCCGCCGACGGCGCGAATGCTCCTGGTCGACGCGCTGGCCCGGGAGCTCAAGGCGCACAACCTCGCCCAGAAGGTAACCACCAACGAAGAGCTGGCCCGCCTCCGGCAGGCGGAACCCAGATTCGATCAGCGCGGCGCACGGGAGATCGGGCAACTGGCCGAGGCGGATACGGTGTTGCTCCTGAGCACACAGACGTTCTCGATGGAGGACGATCTTGAGATGGCCTCCGTGCCGGCCAAGTTCGCGGTCACCGTCCGGGTGATCAATGCGAAGGCGGAGACGGCCGACCAGGTCCGCCTGTGGCCGCCGGAAACGACCGAGCGCGAAGGTCGGCTGGTGGAAGCCCAGGTGGATCCGCACACGCTGCGGGGTGCGAAGTCTTCAGCGGATGCGCACGTGCAGCTTGCCAACGCTCTGGCCGTCAAGGTGGCGGAGCTGTTCTACGAGCGTCGAGTCGACGACTGACGACCGGGCGGCCGGAGAACCGGAAGAAGCGGCGGAGGCATGATGGGGCAATACGGGGCCAGACACCCGGATCCTGTGGAATGCCTGCGGCTGCTGGGATTGCCGGAGGCGGCTTCGGCCGCACAGATCAAGCGCGCCTATCACCTGCTGGCGCAGCGGTACCATCCCGACAAGAGCGGGGGAGACGAAGCCTCTCGGAGGCACTTCGTCGCCATTTCCAGGGCCTACCGGTTTCTCATGAAAACCGCGCGTCTGGTGGAAGACGGCAAGCCGGTGGGCCGTTGCCGCATGTGCGGGGAGTTCGGCGAGGCAGTGATCGGCCTCGACGGGGGGACGCGCTGTCCCGCGTGTCTGCTTCGGCCCGGCGGGCGTCTGCTGCTGCCGATGCCCACGTTTGTGGTGGTCAAATGCGTAAGCGTGTTCACGCTGCTGGGCGTGGGCGCGTATCTGCTGCTGAGGGCGCTCCAGACCGGGAACGCCTGGTATGCGGCCGGTGGGGCCCTGGCCGCCCTGGCGGCGCTGGGCGTGCTGACGCTCATTTGCCTGCGGGTGGTCTACTGCATTCAGCCGCACGAAGAGGCGGCGCGACGAGCCCGGTTGCGGCACAGGCGAGCTTGAGAGCGGGGCCGGGGGAGGTGCGGGCAGGCACGCTTGGGCTGTCTGCGCATGAACGGCACGGCCATACCGCATGTCCATCAACGGCCATTGCGGCCGACCCGGCCCGGTATTCACTCGTTTGCGGATCACGTATAATGTCGCCCCATGAACAGTCAGCCCAAGGTGGCCATCGTTCGTAACCCCTCAAAGGCCGAGGCCGAGGCGGTTCTGGCTTCGCTGGTCGCGAGCATCGGGCGCTTCGCCGATGTGACGGCAACGGGAACCATCGCCGAGACGGAAGAGCTCCTGCGCACTGCCCCGGACCGCATTCTGGTCCTGGGCGGCGACGGGAGCATCCTGGCCGTGGCCCGTGCGATGGAAGGGCGGCAGGTCCCGGTGGTGGGGGTCAACTTCGGCAAGCTCGGATATCTGGCCGAGTACAACGTCGACGAGGTGAATCAGTACCTGGACGCGATCTTGAACGACCCTACGCTCATCAGCCGGCGGATGATGATCCAGGCCTGCGTGCTGAGCCCCGATGGCAAGGTCTTCGAGAGCGTGGCGGTGAACGACTGCGTGATCCACGCGGGGCCGCCGTATCGCATGGTCGAACTGTTGATCCTGGTGGACGGCGAGCAAATCACCACGGTGCTGGGCGACGGGCTGGTGCTCTCCACGCCGACGGGTTCGACGGCGCACAACATGTCCGCGGGCGGGCCGATCGTTCATTCGGAAGTGTCCGCCATCGTGTTGACGCCGCTTTCGCCTCATTCGCTGACTCACCGGCCGCTGGTGGTGTCGGGGCGTTCGACGATCACCGTTGTCGCCCGCCAGGTGAACGAAGGCACCACCGTGGCGGTGGACGGGCAGGTCTCGGTGCCGCTGCACACCGGCGATCAGCTCATCGTTCGCCGGCATCCGCGCGATTTCCTGCTGGTGCGCAATCCCACGCGCACGGGATGGCATACCCTGACGACGAAATTGAAATGGGGCCAGTGATCCAGCACTGCAGCGCAAGGTCGTAGCGGTCGGGTAGGGTACCCGGCGAAAGCTGGGTGCCGGCCGTTTTGCGGGCAAAACGGCTGGTACGGAGCCAGACGGCTACAGAAAATGGCCCTCTTTGGCTGTGGGGTCCAGTCATGCAGCCCTTCTCATGCCGCGATGCCGGACTGCCGGGGGCATGAATTCCGTCCCCGGACAACTCATCGATTGACACCTGCATTGGCCGGTCCTACATCTTTAATGGGATGCACGCCCAGCTCCGCGCTGTCCAGTCAAGGAGATAGCCATGCTGTCGGCCCGCCCGAAACGTCTTATCAACATTCCAGGAGCTGTTGACCTGAAGAACGCGGCATCGATGCCTTGCCGATGCCGGCGAAAACGCTCCGGCCAGGCCGGTATGCTTTCGTTGGCGGCGGTTACATTCGTTCTGCTTTCAACCGGCCCTGCCTCGGCCCAGGTTCTCACCAACAGGCAGCCTCCGGTGCCGGAGTGGAACTTCGCCGACGTCAAGGCGATCGCGGCCGAAATCCAGGCCGCCGCCGAACGCGCCCGGCTGGCTGCCAGTCAGCAGACCCGTCCAAGCCGTCGGGAGCAATCGTTCGCCCTGACTGACTTGACCGCACTGACCGGTGCCGCTCAGCATTTCTCAGTCCAGATCGATCGCTTTCGGCAGGACCCGGAGCCCACCCGCCAGGACTACCTCCGCCTGGTCGCGATGCACAACCAGGCCCGGCAGAATGTCCTGAACGCCGGCTACGACGCAAGCGTCATCCGCGACTTCAACCAGATCGAGGTCCTCCTGGATCGGCTCAGCCTCGTCTACACCCAGCAATGGGACCGCAATCGGGCCAGGGCGGCGGCGGAGACGCTCGACATCGCCTTATCCCGTGCGCTCGATACCGCCCGGCAACGGGCCCAGGATCGTCCGACCGACCAACGCGCCCTGTTTCTCCTCCAGCGGCTTGCCTGGGGGGCTCAGGTCTTTCGCCAGCAACTGGACCGGGAGCCGGACCTGCTGGCAACGTACACAGACTTCCATGCCCTGCTCACCGACTACACCCTGGCGCTGCGGAGCCTCTACCCCCTCGGCTTTGAGCACGACCTCGAAGGCGACCTGAATCGGGCGGGGCAGGCCCTGGTCCAACTCCGACAAGCCTACCAGGTGCCGTGGAATGGTCCCAACGCGCGGACGACCGCCGACCAGGTGCGCATCGCGGCACGGCTGGCCCTGGAGCGCGTGGCCGAGCAAGCCGCACGCGACGGCGGCGCCGAGTCGAGGCTGCTGGATCATTTCAGGCTGCTGGCCGAATTGTCCGACCAGTTGGCCCGGCACCTGGAACTGAGTCCCGAGATGCCGCTTCGGACCTATCCCGATTTTCTGATTCTGGCGGCGGCCTACCGTGAAGCCAGTTTCGACCTGCTGCGGGCGTGGTTTGGCCCGCAGATGCTGGGCGAGATCAACAGCATGGGCCGGGAACTCGCGCAGTTAGGCCGGATGTACTCCTGGGCCGTGGAGCAGGGAGCGCCCCATCTGACCGGTACCGTCATCGGGAGCCCGTAACGTCTTTTCCGGCACCACGATTCTGCGAAATCACCTGGCCGGAAGAGCCGGCCGCCCAGGTGTGGGCCGGTGACGCGCCCGGCTGCTGCGAAAGCATGGTACTCGCCAACCGGCAACGCCACTGCAACACCTGTACCCCTCTGGCATGCAAAGCCCGATCGCCTTAATATGATGTCCTTCCGAGCGGGCCGGACACCCGCGTGGAATGCCGCCAAGAGGGAGACGATTCAATGAGCGAAACCCAACCCGCCCCCAACCCCGAACTGACCGTCCAGCCGGTGGTGATTCGTTCCTGGCCGAAGATCATCATGATGCTGCCCACCCTCGTGATGGCAATCATCTGCGGGATCATCACCGCTATGACGCGAAGCGAAATGCCGGGCGCCGAGGAGGGTTTTGTGGCCATTCACGTGGTCAATCTCCTCTTCCTGCTGGTTTTGTTCGTGAACCTGATTCTCCTGCTCTACGACCTGAGCCTGCGGGGCTTTCTGATCCTGGTCCTGACGCTCATCGTCATCGTTCTCGTGCTGCTCCTGGTGGATATGAAGAAGGGGGGCGTCTGGGAGGCCCTCGAGAAGGCGTTCAGCCTCCGGGTATACGCGAACGCCGCCTTCTATTTTGTCTTCGCCCTGGTGCTGGCCATCAATCTCGTCGTCGCCTGGGTGATCACCCGCTTCCACTACTGGAAGGTGGAGCGTAACGAAATCATCATCCACAATGGGTTCATGCACGAGCAGCAGCGCCATCCGACCAGTTCCGCCCGCTTCCGGCTCCAAATTGACGACGTGATCGAGTACGGCCTGTTCGGCGCCGGAACGCTGGTGTTTACCTTTGCCGATGACCACTCTGAGCACGTCCTGTCCACCGTCCTGCGGGTTCGCAGCAAGGCCCGGCAGCTCGATCTGCTCCTGGGGCGCATCGCGGTGACGGACCAATAAAGAGTCCGTCCCCGGACATGTGTGCCACGGCTCTTGAGCCGCGCTGGAACGGCCCTGAAATTCCGCACTGCTCAAGAGCAGTGGCACACACGGTGTCGCCGGCCGTCTGATGCCCACGGCTCTCGAACCGTGGGGCATCGGACGCTGGGCTTTCTCCTGCACTTCGACTCAGACTGTATCCGGACTCTCCAGCAATTCCTGCATTTTTTCAGTTGACGGCTCTGCCGTCGTATTGGTAGATTACTTAGGCAAGATGGCGAAGCTGGGTAACTTTGCCGCTTATTGGAACCTGCGGCATGGCCATCTGCGCCAGAGGGATTGACGAGGGAACCGAGCTATCCCGGAACGTCGTGAGGGACTGCGAGGGAAAGGAACGACAGCATGAAGACTGTTTTCACGACCGGAGAAGTCGCCGAGATTTGCAAGGTCAGTCAACAGACCGTCATACGCTGCTTCGACAGTGGCAAGCTCAAAGGTTTTCGCGTACCCGGCTCGAAGTTTCGGCGGATTCCGCGCGATTCGCTGCTGGCCTTTATGAGAGAGAACTCCATTCCGCTGGAGAATCTCGAATCCGGCAAGAAGCGCATCCTGGTAGTGGATGACGATGAAGCCATCCTGGACATGCTGCTCGAATTGCTGGAGCGCGACGGCCGGTTCGAGGTTCGTGTCGCCCGCGGCGGTTACGAGGCCGGCATGATGACCCAGGAGTTCCAGCCCGACTGCCTCGTGCTGGATTACAAGTTGCCCGACATTGACGGCAACCGGGTGTGCCGGACGCTTCGGGCCAACCCGAACTTCGCCAACATCCGCATCATCATTATCAGCGGCGTGGCCGATCCGGACGAGATCGCCGAACTGCGCAAGGCAGGGGCGGACGATTTCATGCGCAAGCCCTTCCAGATTGACGACTTGATCGCCCGTATCCTGCAACTGGTGCAGCCGACATGACCGCGATACAGACGAGGGGAAAGCGTGTGCCGCCCGAGCCCACCCAGGCTGAACTGGTGTTGGCCCAGGTAGAGTCTTTGCCGACACTGCCGGCGGTGGCCGTCCGGCTGCTGGAGCTCACCACTGATGATCGCTCCAAGGCCCGCGACATCATCCAGGCCGTGGAGTCGGACCTGAGCCTCTCCGCGCGCCTGCTTGCGCTGGTCCGCCGGGCAGGCATCGGGGGCGGCGTCAACACGGTTGATCGGGCCGTTGTGCTGCTGGGCCTGAACGCGGTGCGCAACCTCGTTCTGTCCGCGCAGATTTTCGAGATGTTCTCGCACCGCAAGGAGCGTGCCGGCGCCCGCTTCAACCGCGTCGAGTTCTGGAAGCACAGTCTCGCCGTCGGGTGCGCCGCCAAGCTTCTCGCCGAAGAACTGGCCGGCTGTGACCCCGGCGGCTCGCGGACGCAGGGGGGAGCGAGTGCGACGCCTGTCCGGCGGCCCCAACCGGAAGAAGCCTTTATCTGCGGCCTGCTGCACGACATCGGCAAGGCCGTGCTGGATGCCTGTTTCCCCAGGAGCTACGACCGGGTTGTCACCCGGACCGACGAGCGATTCGGCTGCATTGCCGATGCCGAACGCGATATCTTCGGCCTGGATCACGCCCTGGCCGGCAGCCGGCTGGCCCAGCACTGGAAGCTGCCGGCCATGATCGCGGAATCGATCTGGTTGCATCATGGCTCGCCGGCCCTGACACCCAGTCGGCTCGCCTTCCCCGATCATGTCCGCCTGGTCCAGGTCGCCGATCGCCTCGTCCGGTATATGCGCATCGGTTACTCCGGCAACTACACCAGCGACGGGCCTATCGAACAGGCCGTGGCCGCCATTGGCCTCTCACCCGAGGCCCTGGAGCGGGTCCAGACCGCGCTGCCCGATCTGGTGGAGGCACGGGCCGAGTTTATCGGACTCGGCCGGCTTACCTCGCGCGAGGTCTATGAGGCGTCCCTGGCCCGGGCCAATGCCGAACTGGCCCGCCTCAACGAATCTCTGGCCGACGCAAACCGCCGGCTTCTGCAGCGTTCTCGATGCCTTGAAAGCATCAGCGCCCTCAAGACGGCCGTCGGGGATGATCCCACCCACGAACAGGTGTCGCGGGCCGCTGCCCAAGCCCTGCTCGGCATTCTGAACACCGACCGGGTGGTCGTGGTGGCCTATTCGCGGTGCCGGGAACTGGTTACGATTGCAGGCGCGCGAATGGATGCCGACGACGACGTCGATTTCTCTTCGATGCCTGGCGAGGGAATTTCTTCCGACGATTCCCGCACCGATGGGGAAGACGCGGGTGGCGTCTGCGTTCATGATGCCATGCCCGCCTGGGACGCGGGCAATCTCGGCTTCGTTGCCGAGGGCGGTCGAGGCTGGTTGCCGGCCAACCTGTTGCCTTCGTCGTTGCTGGACCGCATTACAGCCGCCTTGCAGGCTCCGGCGACCTGGTGCTTCCCTATCCGCAACCAGCATGGCTTCGCAGGGGCGCTGCTTGTGGCGGGGGAGAAGCCCGGCGATTCCGACGAAGTCGTGCCGGTCATGGCCGATTGGATCGGCACCTGGTTAGGCAGCGCTGAATCCACGCTTGCCGCCCGTCGGCTCAGCGAAGAACTGGCCGAAATGAGTCAGCAGCTGCTCGAATCGCAGGCCGATCTGGCCCGGGCACGTTCTCTGGTCATGATCGGTGACATGGCCGCTGGGGCCGCCCACGAACTCAATAACCCCCTGGCGGTCATTTCCGGCCGGGCCCAACTGCTCAACCGGGAAGGCGTTGACGAGGAGGTCCGCAAAGCCGCCGCCCTCATCGCCGAACACGCCCACCGCGCCAGCGGCATGGTTAATGAGCTGATGGAATTCGCCAAGCCGCCCGCGCCTAAGCCCGGGATATGGGACTTATCCACGCTGTTGAACGAGGTTCGCCAGGCATGGATCGATAAAAAGGCCCTTTCTGACGTGGAATTCCGCATTGAGATCCCCCCCGGCCTGCCGAAAGTGCAGGCTGATCACGACCAGATCCGGGTCGTCTTCGATGAAATCATCCGTAATGCCGTTGAGGCCATGCATAATTCGGATGTGCCCTCGCTGGTCATCAACTGTTGCCCGGATGTGTCCGATGAGAAGGTTGTGATCAGAATACAGGACAACGGGTGCGGCATGACGCCGGAGGTGCTTGAACGGGCAATGGCCCCGTTCTTCTCGCACCGGCCGGCTGGCCGGGGACGCGGCTTGGGCTTATCCAGGGCCGCCCGGCTGGCCGAGATCAACGGCGGCCGTCTCCGGCTCTTCAGCCGTCACGGCGAGGGGACCCAGGCCATCCTGGAGCTTCCCGCGGCGGTCGGGCACGGCTCCTAAGCCGTGGTGGGAGGAGTGAAGGTCGCGCCGCCTGCAATCTCTGATCAGCGTAAAATCGGGGTTCACCAGGGCTGAATTGCGGTGGACTGTCGGATGCCAAAGGTGGGCACGAACTGCCCGCCTGCGTACGCCGGTTCCGCGTGCAACCCGCTCTGGGCTCACGCACGCGTGGACTCTTCCGGGCCAGGCGGGAGGCGTAGGCCTGTGCTCTCTCTCTCCTCCTCGCTCTCGCGGCCGAAAGCTCCCGCTGGCCTTTTTTGAGCCGCGTGCCGGAACCTCGAGTGGATCAACCATACGCTTGCAGCTGTGGAGATAGCATGCGGCAGCGACCTCTCGAGATTCTGCTGGCGGAAGATGACGCCGACCTGGCTGACCTGGTAGGCCGATATCTTCAGGAAAGCCTTCGGGCCAGCGTAACCCACGCGGAATCAGCGGCCGACGCTCTGCGCGAGGAGTTGACCACCCGGCACGACCTGCTGCTGGTGTCGCTGTCCCTCCCTGACGACGGGCTCGAACTGATCCACAGATTCCATGAGAACAACAACGCGCCGGCCATCGCCATGGCTCAATCGCCTACCGTCGAGGAGGCCATTGCGGCCGTCCGGGCCGGGGTGACAGACATCCTCACCAAACCGTTTGATCTGGAATACCTCTCCGCTTCGGTTCAGAAGGCGACAGACTCTTACCGTAGTCGGAGGCGTGAACGCATCCGCTATAAACGCCTCCGGAAGCTGGTGGCCCGCATCGTCTGTGAACGCCGCGACCTTGCCAAGCGCATCGACCTGCTCTGCCGCGACTTCGTCCAGGCCCACCGTCGCCTGGCCGAAAAGGTGGTTCAATCGGGCATCCTGACCGAGAGACGCGATTAACCGCCGGGCTGCGAAGGTTCTTTCCCGCGAGAGACCCGCACGGCAACGCACCGTCAAACGGATTCCAAATGAATCTTGTGCATTGAGCGCCCCGCCTCTTCCGGCGGTGGGGGCACGAAGATTCAAACGCTCAGCAGCAGGGCGACCAATAACCAGGCAGGAACCTGCGCAAGTTTGCAACCCAAACCGTATCACGCCTCGAGGGTCTTATCCTGGTGCATCCAGCGCGTCAGGATGGGCGACAGCGCGAAACAGATGATCGCCGAAATGCCGGCCGCAATCGCGATCTTGCCGAATACGCTGCCATAGAGATGGACCGTGTCGATAGGTGGGGGGATGATGGTCCCACCGTCCTCGCCCTCGTGCTTGACGCCGGTGAACTGCGAGATGATCGCCGCCAGGTACTGCGAGAACGCGGTGGCCAGGAACCAGGTGCCCATCACCGTGCTCACCAGGTGGCCGGGGGAGAGCTTGGTGATCATTGACAGGCCCACCGGGGAGATGCAGAGCTCGCCGGTGGTTTGAAAGAGATATCCGAGGTACAGCCACGTGAGGGCCACCATGCCGCGATCATTGGAGGTCATCGCGCCGTACCAAAAGAATCCAAATCCCAGCCCAAGCTGAAGCAGTCCCACTGCGAACTTGACCGGCGTGCTGGGCTCCCAGCCGCGCTTGCCCAGGAACGTCCACAACGCGGTAAACACCAGGCCGAACAGAAGGATGTAAATCGGGTTGGCGGACTGGAACGTGCTGGCCGGAATTTCATCGACCCGCTTGGCCAGGCCCATGCCCACGTTGTCTTCCGCCACTTTCCAAGCAATGGTGAAGTCGGGCTTGCCCTTGTTCTTGTCGCGCAGCTCGTCAAGGACATTCAGGGTGAAGAGTTGATCGCCGTTGTGGTAGCCGCACTGTTCCTGGGTCGGCTGGATCTGGATGGTCTGCCCGACCATGTCCGCCGTGACATAGCCTTTTTCGAAGACCCGGTCCACGTTGCGATCGGTGAAGTTGTTGACCGAACTGCCGGCCTGCTCGAAGAACGCCCAGAAGAGCATGGAGAAGAAGGTCAGGGTCAAAATAACGAACATCCGCTGTCGCCGAATCTGGTCCAGCCGGAAGGTCTCGTACCCCAGATAGACGACGGCGCCCAGCCCCGCCAGCATGAGAACCAGTCCGGCCGGCCGGCTCATCTCCTGTAAGAAGACGGCCGCGATCTGCATCAGGGCGCCCTCGCCGGCGGCCAGCTTGTCGATGTATGCGTTGGGAATCAGCGTCATGGGCCGGTGGTCGTGCGTAAAGAACGCGAATCCCGAAACCAGCAGCACGAATAACACCAGGGCCGCCAGCGTCCCCAGGTAGACCGCCGACTCCGCACTGATGGGGCCCAGCACGGGACGGCGCAGCCGCTCGGCGTCCGGCGGAGCGCCGGCCTCCTTGGGCAACCCGCCACGTCCCAGGGCCACCCAGGCTACGACAGCGGCGATCAGCAGAGCAACCCCGACAAAGATGTTCACCCCCGTCGAGAACGGGTTGTCGGGATGGTGCCGGAAGAGGGCCACCGCGGCGGCGATCGCTCCGGCCACGATGACCAGGCGGGCCAGGTAGACGCTCAGCAGCGACTCCTCAAGTTTGCCGCGGGCAAGTTCCCGGAACGTCACCCATCCCGCCAGCACCAGGGCCCCCAGAAGGACATAATTGGAGTAATGCAGCAATTCCGAAATCGCAGTGTGCTTCGCGACCAGTTCCGGCACGAGGAAGATGTTGAATGCCGTTCCCAGGGCCAGCAGAAACAGGAGGACCTGTGATATCAGCGATGGGGCCACGAAAACCGCCACACCGACGAGCATCCCGATGGTGGCCAGACCGAAGCCATAGTGCCACCCGAAGGTCTCGCCGACATAACCGCACAGGAGCGGCGACATGGCCGCGCCCAGATTGATGCCCATATAGAAGATCGTGAAGCCGCCATCGCGCCGGGGGCTGCCGGGTGGATAGAGCGAGCCGACGATGGTGGAAATATTGGGCTTGAAGAAGCCGTTCCCGCAGATCAGCAGGGCCAGGGCGCCGAAAAAGCCCACCTGGCTCTCCACCGTCATCATGAGGTGTCCGGCGGCCATCAGCAGTCCGCCAAGCACCACCGCGCGCCGCGCCCCCAGCAACCGGTCGGCCAGCAGCCCGCCGAAGAAGGGCGTCATGTAGACCAGCGCGGTATAGGAGCCGTAGACGGCATATGCGTCGCTGTCTCCATAGCCCAGGAAACCCTTGAGCATGTAAAAGACCAGCAGCGCGCGCATGCCGTAGTAGGAGAATCGCTCCCACATTTCGGCGAAGAAAAGCGTGAACAGGCCGGCCGGATGACCGAATAAAGTCCGCTGGGGCATCGGCTCGTCAAACTCGCCCAGGCCCGCCGGGCGTGTGTTGCTGGTGGTCATTGTCTGATGTTCGTCGTTCGTGTTTTGATTGTTGTCAACGCCGGACTCAGAACCCCGGGATCAGGATGTCTCTGAACCCTGAGCTCTGAACCCCGCACACTCAAACCACTTCCCACTCATGCAGCCACCGGTACCCCGCGTAACTCCCGTTGAGCTGCCGGCCGTAACTGTCCAGGCACTCATGATAGGCCTTACGGTCGGCTTCGGTAAGCGGTTCGGCTCGCGAGTAGGAGGCCTTCACGTTCTGCTCGAGCTGCTCGGGCGATTGCACGCCCGGAATGACCGCTGATATCCGCTGCTCCTGGAGCATTACCTTCAGCAGCGAAGTGGCCCGGGGGTCCACCTTGCCTCGCCAGGTGACCGCCTGCTCCTTGTCGCCAAAGGTGGCCCCGGCCGCAAAGGGCTTGATCCCGATGACGCCGACGTCCTTCTCCTTGGCCAGCGCCAGCAGGCTGTCCCCGCCGTAGGGCTTCGTCAAGAACAGATAGGGGAACAGAATAACTGAAAATTGTGGATATTCAGTGAGCACCCGGCGGAAAACGGTCGACTTGTGCCCGGAGATGCCCAGGAAGCGCACTTTGCCCTGCTTTTTGACCTTCTCAAAGACCTCGACGACGATGTCGAGCGTGCGGGGGCTCACGTCCCACATGGTGTCCTGCTTCGTTTGTCCGTCGCCCCAGCTTGCCCCCACCGGGCGCCAGATATCCAGGCAGTCGGTGCCGTAACCCTTCAGGCGGGCATCGATGTTGCGATAGCAGAGGTCCGCGTTGAATTCCTTCTCGTAATCGGGTGTGAGCTTCTCCGGCCAGGAGGCGAAGCCGATGATCCACTTGTCGCGATCCTTGCCCAGGGCCTTGCCGTAGAGGTCGCACTCTTCGGCGATGTTGTTATCCACGTAGTTCATGCCCAGCTCAGCGGCTTTCTTGAGGACCGCCCGGCGATTCTCGACATCCTCGGTGGTATGCCCGCCCAGACCGATCTCGGAGATCATCAGGCCGGTCTTGCCCAGCCGGCGGTAGCCCATCTTCGGGTTGTAGTTGCGGATCTTGGATGTGTCCGCGGGCGAGGTTGGCCGCGCCTCGACCGCTGCCGTTATGGCGCCGCCGGCGACGGCAGAGGTGGTCTTCAGAAATTCGCGGCGCGACGAAGCGCTCTCGGTCATCTTCTGGCTCCTTGGCGAAACTGGCACGGCGAACCGCGTGGTCGAAGCATGGTACACGCAAACTCGGCAGAGGAAAATAGAGCGAATCCGGCCCGAGGCGAAAAGGTAAAGAGCCAGGCGCGTAAAACAGGGAAAAGGCTCCACCCGGCGAATCCGCCTCTTTCGCCGTATAGCGTACGGGGCGTTCTTGCGGTTTAATACGGCCATGAACCGGTATGCTCTCATGATCGTTGCGCTGGCTGGCGCGGTGGCCCAGGCTCAACCGGCCGCGGCCCCGGCCCATCTGCGGAATGCGCTCGCCAGCCACCCCGATTACATTGTCTATGTCCCCGGCGCCCCGCACGGCCCCGACGGCAGCAACCAGCATTTCCTGGTCACGCCCACGAAGGCCGGTACGTTCCTGGCCTTTTGGACCATGAGCACGCGGGAGAATAATCCCGACCAGCACGTGGCCATGAGCCGGAGCGAGGATCGCGGACGAACCTGGTCCCGGCCGGTGACCGTCGCCGGCGGCCCGGCCGATGCGCATGGCCGGATGGCATCCTGGCAGTTCCCCGTGGTCGTGCCGGAAACCGGACGCATCTACCTCTTCTGGAACCAGAACGTCGGCATCACCGATGCCCGCGAAGACACTACCGGGGCCCTGGCCTACAAGTGGTCCGACGACGATGGTCGGACCTGGTCCGACGTGCACACTTTGCAGATCCGCAAATCGGCCATTTCCAACCCCGAGCCGGGCTCCCCGGAAAACTGGGTCGTCTATCAGGCTCCCATCATCACCTCCCGGGGCGAGGTCATCGTCGGGTTCACCCGCTGGACCAGCAAGACGATCCAGCCCGAGGGCGGCCTGTTCGACCGTGATTCGGAGATCTGGTTTCTTCGTTTTGACAACCTCCTCACCGAACGCGACGGCAGCAAGCTGACCGTCACGACCCTCCCGGAGGGCCAGCACGGGCTGCGCGTGCCCCGGCCGGACAAGCCGGCCATCAGCGTGGCCCAGGAACCGACCATTCAGGAATTGAGCGATGGCCGGTTCGTCACCATCATGCGGACGCGGACCGGCTACATCTACTACGCGCTCTCCAACGATCGCGGCCAAATGTGGGATCGTCCCCGGCCATTGCGCTACCGGCCTGGCGGAGAAAAGGTCAAGCAGCCCCTGGCGCCCTGCCCGCTGTATAAGCTGCGCGACGGGCGCTTCGTGCTGATCTTCCACAACAACGACGGGAGCGCTTTCGGCGGAACCAGCCCCTCCGACAGCCGGAAGAACCGCCGGCCGGTGTTCGTGGCGGTAGGGCGGGAGATCGCCGACCCGGACCATCCCCTCGTATTCACCCGTCCGCGGCTCCTGGCTGACAATGGGGGCATCCCCGACGGCCCTGTCGCCCAGACCCAGATCGGTACCTATCCGAGTCTCTTCGAGTACGAGGGCAAGGTCTATTTCTGGTATCCCGACCGCAAGCACTACCTGCTGGGCAAGGAGCTTACCGAGGAGTTGCTTGACGATCGCGAAGTCCGCGACTGGAAAGCGCCGCCACGGGCCTCCCTGCGCGGCTGCCGGATTCAGGTAGGCCGCGATGGCCCGGCGGCACCGTCCGTAGAGACACCGGCGTTCCTGGTTCGGGCTATCGACGACCTCCGCCGCCTCGTGCGTTCCCGCACCGATCAGGACTTCGACATCGCGGTCGGGCAGTGGGACGATGGAAACAGCGAGTCGTTTACGCTCACCGCCCGCCTGGAGCCGGACGGCAGTCGCGAGCGCGTGGTCGTCAGGATCGAAGGAGCGCCCGCCGGCCTCAAATACGGCCTTGCCGAGCTCATCCACCATCTCCGCATGGCCCCAGCCGATGTCACCCTGGAGGTCCCGCTGGAGATCAGGAAGACCCCGAAATTCTCCGCCCGCGGCATGTACGCCCATCTGCACTGGGCCTACAACCGCCCGTACGCCCTGCGCTCCTGGACGCTGGAGGACTGGCAGCGCTACATCGATCTGCTTGCCTGCCTGGGCTTCAACACCATCCAGATCTGGCCCATGATGGAATTGCTGCCGCACCCCTTGAGCCCCGAGGACCAGGCTTACCTGAAGCGGTACGCGGAGATTGTGGACTACGCCCACCAGCAGCGGGGCATGAAAGTCATCCTCGGAAGCTGCCCCAACAACATCACCGAAGATGCCCGCGGCGTGCCCATCGAGAAACGCGAATACTTCGACTTTGAAAAGCGGCTCGACCCCGGCGACCGCGCGGCTCTGGCCCGGATCCTGGAATACCGCAGCGATCTCTACAAGACGGTTCCCCACGCGGACGGCTATTGGGTCATTGACAGCGACCCCGGCGGGTGGAAGGGCAGCCCGTCCCGGGAATTTGTCGAGATCCTCAAAGGCCACCGCGAACTGATCGACCGGTACGGCCGCCGGCCCACCGAACAGCCGCTCATTTACTGGATGTGGTATGGTTGGGGCACCGGGTCGGTGGAGAAAAATTGGCGCGACACCATCGGTCAGATCAACACGGAGCTGCACGGCCCCTGGCAATTGCTCGTGTGCCTGCCTGGGCATCTGGAGGCCTGCAAAGAGCTGGCCCTGCTCGATAAGGCGGTCTACTTCCCGTACAACCTGTTGGAGACCGAGCCCGCCGGCCCGCTCACCGAGCTTCGCTTCATCGGCATCGCCGAGGCCGCCCAAATCGCCGCCTCCCACGGCATCACCGCCATCCAGGGCAACACCCAAACCCCGCTGGCCCAATTGCCCAATATCGCCGCCCTGGCCGGCGCGGCCTGGGGTGTCAATCCGGCCACCGAGGCCGACGAAGTACTCGACCGGCTGGCCCGTGGCCTGCTCAGTCGGGAACCCGAAACGCTCAAGAAGGCCTGGCTGGCGTTGTCGGAGGATCGCCCCGAGCCTTGCTTCAATCTGGCTGTTCGCTTACGCGAATTGGCCGGCGATCCCTCGGCGAAGGGGCCGCTGGCGGTTCTCATCGGCGATTGGCAGCCGCGGATCCTGGAAGACCTCGCGGCCATGCTGGAGATCCACGCTCACGCGGTCCGCTTTGCCCGACAGGTCGAGGCGAACGCCGGCGACGCTGAGCTTGTCACAGCGCTCACTGACTACTTCATGAGCGCGGCCAGCTACCTGGAACGCACCGGTTACCGTGGCGACCGCATCGTGACCCACGAGAGCTACCGTGGAGTAGTGACGGCCGCCCTGAAGCGGCTGAACGGGCAACTGGGCGATGAGGCGGTGCAAGCTCGCATCCTCGGCCCGGCCCTCGCCGCCGCGAAGAAAACGCGCTCGCCGGAAGTCTGCGATCTCATTGCTGAGTCGGTGCTGGAAAAACGCAAGTAGACGCGGAGCTCACGCTCTCATCCCAAACGGGAGTCCGCAGATCCACTTTCGCACCTTCCCACTTTCCCACGTTCACACTTTCCCCCCGCAGCCTGGAGTTGCCAAATCCACCCGCAGCGGTCATGCTGTGGTGGTTTTGAACCACCAGGAGTAATCGAGACAGACATGGCTACCGAATCTTCCGTCATTCACGAATACCGAACCCGGCTCCAGGAGCGAATGGAGTGGATCGAGCAAACCCAGGCGCCCGCCATCGAGAAGGGGGCCGAGATCCTCGCCCAGGCAACCCGTGAAGATCGCCTGATCCACCTGATCGGCACCGGCGTGCACTCGCGTCTGGCCGCCGAGGACGGCTTTTTCCGGGCCGGCGGGCTGGCCAATATCAATCCGATCTTCGCGTTGCCGATGGAAAGCGGCGTCCGCTATGTCACCGCCCAGGAGCAGCGCGCCGAGCCGGTGGCGGCCCTGCTGGACATGTATCCGCTCCAGGCGGGCGATCCGTTGATCGTCGCCAATCTCTACGGCATGAACGGTTTCACGATTGAGACGCTGCTCCAGGCGGCCCAACGCGGTCTGCGCGTGATCCTGCTGACCTCCACAGCCTGCGCCCGCGAGATCCCGCTGGACCACCCCAGCCGGCACCCGACGAAACTCAACGCCGCCGATGCGCCGCACGAAGTGCTCATCGACGTGCCCATGCCCATGGGCGACGCGCTGCTGCGCTTTGAAGGCTGTCCGTTCCCGGTAGCGCCCAGCAGCGGCGTGCTGTTGAGCTTCACCCTGCACGCCTTGCTGGCCACAGCCACCCAGAAGCTGCTTGCCGCTGGCTTCGACGCACCCGTGATCCGCAGCATCAACACCCCCGACTACGGCGTGAGTAATGCCCGTCTGTGGGCCCGATACGGTGGTCGCGTGAAGCACTTGTAAGCCGAAAGGACAGATATCTGGCCGCCTTTATCATGCTGCGGGAGCCGCTAAATGTATCCTGATCTGAGTCAGCTTCTGGACCTGCTTCACATCGACGCTGAGCGCCTCGAAGCCGGCCGGCGCCGTCAGGCCGCCATCTGGCGCCGCCAGCGACCGGATCGCCCGCCCATCCTCCTGGGGCGCATCGAGTCGCTTCAGGTCACCAAACGTGTCGGTCCCCAGCATCTGCGCAACTGCGAGCACCAGCTTCGCGGCGGCCCGCCGGTGCCCGAGTACCACCAGTTCGATCACTACCCCATGGGCGAGCAGTTTCACGACCCGCGCAAGATGCTCATCGAATCGCTATGGGACATGATCGGCTGGTCGCGCACGCCCGGCGATGCCCAGCTCTCTTTCCGGCCCAATTTCGGCGTCGGCACGCTGGCAAGCATCTTCGGCTGCAAGGTCCACGCCCCGGAAAACGACATGCCGTGGGTGGAGGAGAAACCTCCGCGCGAACGGCTGCTCGACGTGGACCTCGATGCCTTGGACAGGATCGGCCTGATCCCCCGGGTCATCGAATTCATCCACCTGGCCCGGGAGACACTTAAGGATTTTCCCCAGGTGCACGTGTTCATGCCCGACCTGCAGGGGCCGATGAACACCGCCTTCCTGCTTCGCGGCCAGGACATTTTCTTCGACATGGCCGACGATCCGGATTACTACCACCGGCTGATGGAGGTGGTCAGCGAGGTCTACATCCGGCTCAGCAGGCGGCTCAAAGCGGAGCTCGGCGAACCGCTCGACGGCGGCTGGCACGGCGCCCTCTACATGGAGGGCGGCGGGGCCCGCGTGGTGGACGACGTCAGCATCATGCTCTCGCCGGCGCAGTACGAGGAGTTCTCTCTGCCTTATGTTCGCAAGTGCCTCGCCCCCTTCGGCGGCGGCTGGGTCCACAGTTGCGGAGACATCTCCCACCAGATGCAGTTTTATCTCGACGCCCCCGAGATCCGCGGGGTCAATCTGGGCGAGCCGCATTACTACGACTTCGCCACCCTGCTGCCGCGTTTTGCCGCCGCTGACAAATTCTGTTACGGTGGCCCGGTCCGCGAGCCGGATGAGGCCGTGCCCGCTTACCTGCAGCGTGTGGCCGGCTACCTGAAAGGCGCGGAAATGACACTGATCTTCATGCCCAAGTGCCGCGGCATGGAGATGACCGAAGGCGACTGGCTTCCGCCGGAAGAAATGGTACAACTGTGGGAGCGTTACTGCCGCCAGTAAGCGGCAGCCGAACACATCGTGCTCTTTGCGGTCTCGACACCTCGCACGGCCCTTGGGCCAGGGCAGGGGGCCGCGAAGTGACGGCAGAGGAATGGGAAATAACCACGACCCGGGAATCCTTTCCCGTGAGGTTGCAGTCCATCGTTCGCGAAGAGGAGAACCAGGTATCATGAAGAGAATCATTTCCTGTGGCGGACTCACGCTCGCTCTCCTGATCACCCCCTCGCTGGCCGCCGACCCTGCCCGCTCTTACGACGTCGTCGTCTACGGTGGCACCGCCTCCGGCGTGGTCGCCGCCCTGCAGGCCTCCAAAATGGGTAAGACCACGGCGATCATCGAGCCCACCAAGCACCTGGGCGGCATGACCACCGGCGGCTTGGGCGCTACCGACATCGGCAACAAGGCCGCTATCGGCGGTTTGGCCCGCGAATTCTACAAGCGTCTGGGCAAGCACTACGGCCAGGATGAAGCCTGGAAGTTCGAGCCGCACGTGGCCCAGGCCCTTATCAAAGAAATGGTCCGCGAGTCCAAAGCCGACGTCTTTCTCCACGAGCGGCTCAAGTCCGTGAAAATGGACGGACCACGCATCGTCTCGGTCACCACCACCGGCGGCACGACCCTGGCCGGCAAGATGTTTATCGACGCCAGCTACGAGGGCGACCTCATGGCCATGGCCGGCGTGTCCTACACGGTCGGCCGTGAATCCAACAGCAAGTACGGCGAAACGCTCAACGGCGTCCAGTTCGGCCAGCGGCACCATCAGTTTGACGTGCCGGTGGACCCCTACGTGATCGAGGGCGACCCCTCCAGCGGTCTTTTGGCCCGGATACACGGCGGCGACCCCGGCAAGCACGGCCAGGGCGACCATCGCGTGCAGGCGTACTGCTTCCGCATGTGCCTCACCCAGGACCCGAACAACCGTATCCCGTTCCCCAAGCCGGAGGGGTATGACCCCAAACAGTACGAACTGCTGATCCGCTACCTCCAGAAGGCTGAAGCCGCCGGCGTCAAGGTGCCGCTCATGAACCACGTCATGATGCCCAACGGCAAGACCGACACCAACAACCACGGCGGCTTTTCCACCGACAATATCGGCTACAACTACGAGTACCCCGACGGCGACTGGCCCACCCGCGAACGCATTATCAAAGAGCACGAGGTTTACCAGAAGGGCCTCATGTGGACGCTGGCCAACGATCCCCGTATCCCCGAACGCATCCGCAAGGAAGTCGGCTCCTGGGGCCTGGCCAAGGATGAATTTGTTGACAATGGCAACTGGCCGCATCAGCTCTACATCCGTGAAGCCCGCCGGATGATCGGCGAGCTGGTGACCACCCAGCACCACTGCGAGCACGAGCAGATCGAGGACGACCCGGTGGGCATGGGTGCCTACCAGATGGACTCCCACAACTGCCAGCGGTTTGCCAAGGACGGAAGGGTGCTCAATGAGGGGGACGTGCAGGTGCCGCCCGCCGCCCCCTATGGCATCTCCTTCCGCAGCATCGTCCCGCGGGCGTCCGAATGCCAGAACCTCGCCGTCCCGGTGTGCCTCTCCGCCTCGCACATTGCCTATGGTTCCATCCGCATGGAGCCGGTGTTCATGATCCTCGGCCAATCGTCGGCCACCGCCGCCTGCATGGCTATCGATGACGGCATCTCCATCCAGCAGGTGCCGTACGCGAAACTCCGCGACCGCCTCCTGGCCGACGGGCAGGTCCTCAAATGGACCGGCCCCGTGCGCAAGCCGGGCATCACCCCGGGCCCCGACATGGTGGACGACAGCCAGGCGAAGCTTACCGGGCGCTGGGTGCCAGCCATGGCTGTCGGCGGCTACGTGGGGCGGGGCTACCTGCACGACGCCAACACCGATAAGGGCGCCATGTCCGCCCGGTTCATCCTGAAAATCGAAAAGGCGGGACGCTACCGCGTGCAACTGAAGTCCTTGCCCAACCCCAACCGGGCCACCAATGTCCCGGTGACGATTCGCCATGCCGAGGGCGAGGCCAAGGTCACGGTCAACCAGCGGTCCCCCAAACCGGAGGAGCGCGAATGGGCCCTGCTGGGCGAATACCGCTTCGAGCCCGGCAAAGAGGCCTGGGTCGAGATCTCCAACAAAGACACGGACGGCCATGTCATCGTGGACGCCGTCCGGCTGGTAGCCGTTCCGTGATGTTGAAGCACCCGTCCTTCTCGCGTTCTGTTCGCCGGTCCGCGGACAGAACGCCGGAGGCGTTATGAGAAAATGGTTTCCCGTCGGGCGCCAGGCTTGCTGGCCGGCATCCCGACGGAGGAACATGCCGGGTGGGGGAAGAGAGAATCAGACTCGCGAGTGGAGGAACAGTGAATGCGTCGGTACCTGATCGGATTAAGTGCTTTGTCAATTCTGTGGATGACCCCGGCCCTCGTCCGGGCGGAGATGAGAATCACCCGCCTGCATTGTGAATACCAGACGAACCCACTGGGCATCGATACCCGGCAGCCGCGCCTCGGCTGGGTGCTTGAATCGACGGTCCGGGGCGACCGCCAGACCGCCTGCCAGGTGCTGGTCGCTTCCAGTGAACAGATCCTGGCCCGGGATCGCGGCGACCTGTGGGACACCGGCAAGCTGGACGTCGAGGATTCCCTCCACGTGGTTTACGCCGGCCAGCCGCTCCGCTCCGGCCAGCGCGTCTGGTGGAAAGTCCGCGTCTGGGACGTCAACGGGCGGTCCTCCCCCTGGAGCCGGCCCGCCTGGTGGGAGATGGCCTTGCTGGAGCCCGGCGAGTGGACCGGCAAATGGATCTGCAGCGACAAACCGCTTCCCACCAAAGATGAAGACTTCTACGCTGAAGATCCCGCGCCCATGTTCCGCAAGGAGTTTGCGACCAGCAAAAAGATCGCCCGGGCCCGCGCCTACGTGGCCGGCCTTGGCTATTACGAGTTATACCTGAACGGCAAGCGGGTCGGCGACCATGTGCTGGACCCCGGCTGGACGACCTACTCCAAGCGCGTGCTCTATTCGACCTATGACGTGACCGACTTGCTGCGCGAAGGGAAAAACGCCGCCGGGGCCATCGTGGGCAACGGCTGGTACAACCCGCTGCCGCTGCGCTTCTGGGGCCATATCAATATCCGCAAGGCGCTGACCCTGGGCCGGCCCCGGTTCATCCTTCAACTTAACATCGAGTACACCGACGGCTCGCGCGACTCCATCGTGACCGACGAAACCTGGCAGCTCGGCGACTCGCCCATCCTCAAGAACAACCTCTACCTGGGTGAAGTCTACGACGCCCGCAAGGAACAACCCGGCTGGAACGAGCCCGGCTTCCGGGGGGCGGGCATCCTGCCCGCCTCATCTGAGGAGACGGCGGCGACACAAGGCGGGCAAGATGCCCGCCCTCCGACCGGCTGGCGGCCTGTGGCCCTCTCCACGGAGCCCGTCGGTCCGCTCCAGGCCCAGTTCGCTCCACCCATCAAGATCACGCGAACGCTCAAGCCCGTGGCCCTCAAGGAGCCCAAGCCCGGCGTCCATATTTTCGACATGGGCCAGAACTTCGCCGGATGGGTCCGCCTGAAGGTCAATGCCCCGGCCGGCACCGCCGTCAAGCTCCGCTACGGAGAACTGCTCTATCCTGATGGCACGCTCAACCCCATGACCAGCGTCGCCGGCCAGATCAAGGCCAAAGGCCTCGGCGGCCCCGGCGCGCCCGACCTGGCATATCAGTCTGAGACGTACATCTGCAAGGGCGATGGCGTCGAAACCTATACGCCGCGCTTCACCTTCCACGGCTTCCGCTACGTCGAGCTCACCGGCCTGCCCGACAAGCCCACCATGGATGCCATCGAGGGTCTGCGCCTCAACTCGAATGTCGAGCCCGTCGGCACCTTTGAATGCTCCAACGAGCTTTTCAATCGCATCCACGGCATCATCCCCTGGACGCTGCTGTCCAACCTGTTCAGCGTCCAGTCCGACTGCCCGCATCGCGAGAAGTTCGGCTACGGCGGCGACATCGTGGCCTCCAGCGAGATGGCCCTCTTCAACTTTGACATGGCCCAGTTCTATGCCAAGGCGGTCATCGATCATCAGGACGCCGCCCGCCCCAACGGGGGCCTCACCGAGACGGCCCCCTTCGTGGGCATCGCCGATGCCGGCTTTGGCGAAGGCACCGGCCCGCTGGAGTGGGGCAGCGGTCACCCGGTCCTGCTGCGGCAACTGTATCAGTACTACGGCAATCGCCGGTTGATCGAAGAGCAGTACGACACCGCCAAACGCTGGGTCGATTTCCTGCAATCCCAGGCCAAGGACGGGCTGATTGAAAATGGCCTCAGCGACCATGAGAGCGTCGTGCCCAAGCCTACCGCCGTCACCGGCACCGCCTTCTACTTCTACAATCTGAAGCTCATGTCCGAGCTGGCCGAGATCCTCGGCCGGACCGACGACGCCCGGCACTACGCCCAGGTGGCCGCCCAGGTCCGCGAGGCGTTCAACAAGAGAAATCTCAAGCCGGGCACCGGCGTTTACGGCAAGGAGCTCACCCAGGCCGGCCAGGCCATCGCCTTCTACATGGGCCTGGTCCCGGCCGCCGAGGCCGACGCGGCCATGAAGGCCCTAATCGACAACGTGCTCACGACGCACAAGGGCCATCTCAGCACTGGCATCTTCGGAACCAAGTTCCTGTTGAACGTGCTCAGCGATCGCGGCCGTCCGGACGTGGCCTACACCATTGTTTCCCAAAAGGACTTCCCCGGCTGGGGCCACATGGTTGAGAACGGCGCGACCACGCTCTGGGAACACTGGGCGTTCAGCGACAACACCTTCTCGCATAACCATCCCATGTTCGGCTCGGTGGACGAGTGGTTCTACAAGGTGGTGGCCGGCATCAATCCCGCGCCGGCGGCCCGGGGCTTTGACCGCGTTTACATCCATCCGCGCCCCGGCGGGGACCTTACCTGGGCGAAGGCCGAGTACAACTCCATCCGCGGCAGGATCCGCAGCGAGTGGCAAAAGGAGGGTGATACCTTCTCCCTGCGCGTGACCATTCCTCCAAACGTCCGCGCGGTGGTCTATGTCCCGGCCAGCAAGGGCGCCACGATCCTTGAAAGCGGCCAACCCGCCGACCAGGCTCCGGGCGTGCGCTTCCAGGACTGGAAGGACAATGCCGCGGCATACGAAGTCGGCTCCGGCCAGTATGAGTTCAAGGTCAGACCCTGACCCGGCTGCCGGGACCAGCGGCCGGCAGGCAGGCTGAGCAAATCCCGGAGGAGCCGCCGGACTGCCCGGGAGAAATCATCAACAGGAGAAAACAGAGGAAGCAGAGAGCCCAACAGGTTCTCCGCTTCCTCTGTTACTTTCCTTTCAGCCTTCTTCTCTGTGTCCTCTGCGTCTCTGCGGTTCAATTCTTCGGTTATCGCGGTTCGAGGGTCAGAGAGAAGCGCTCGCCAAACGGTGTCCGGCCGGCCGCCTCGAACGTGAGTGTCACCGTCACCGATGCCTTCAGCCCGCCGGGCGACAGCTCGACACGCTCGAACACCGCCGTCCCAAACCGTGGCGCGTCCGCCATGAGCGGCACGCGCATCTCATGCTCGCCTTTCACGACCAGATACGCGCTGCCACTCGGAGGGCGGGCATCTTGCCCGCCGTTGAAGGGTTCAGGGTTCGGGGTTCGGGGTTCAGGAGGGTAACTGCCCCCGGCCGAAGGCGCCACCCACCTGGCCTCGGCGAGATTCGTCACCTCGATTCGCCCCAGAACCGGCCGGTCCGCCGCAACATGGACCCGCCCGCCTTTCTCGACACTTACCCATTCGCCCTCCGCCGTCAGCACCTGCACCGAATCGAACGCGCCATCCAGATATTTCGGCGGGTTGGCCCCGTTCCAGGGCGTGTTGCCCACCGCCAGCGGCGGGCAGTTGGTCGAATCTGTTCCCGTGCCGGCCGTGCGCAGTCCCGGCGTCCGGCCATCCTCCAGAGCTTTCCAGAACTCCTTCCCGACGGTCGTATAGACGCCGGTGATCCCGTCGGTGTGGGCATCGCGATCGAACTCGATCCAGTAATCAACCGGCTTTTGCGACGGCCCCTCCAGGAACTTGTGTGCATGTTCGCGGATCACCTTGGTCACCGCCCGGTCGGAGCCGTCCGGGTTGATGATCCCGTAGTCGCTATTCTCATGGCAGCGGAACCCGCCCGGATACCACCAGTAGAACACGCCGTCGGCCCCGCTGGCGATCAGCATGCGGTAGAAATCGCGGTAGTACTCCGCCTGGTTCTCCATCTGCTCGGGCTCGGACCGTTCGTGCGAGAGGTCCCACACGCTCATGCCCGCTTCGGCCCAGATAAAGGGTTTGTCCGGCGCGGCCCAGCGGCCGTACTCGGCCTCGAACATCGCCGGCTTGATCTTTTCCCAGTCGCCCAGCCGTCCGTAGGCTTCGGGCGCCAGCATGTCCACCGCGCCGGCCAGGTAGGGGAAGTCATACGCGATCCAGCCGTCCACCTTGAACGTCGGGTTGCCGGCCTCGGCCATGCGGAAGCTCACGAACTGATGCGGGGCGATGCTCCGCACGAGTCGCCGGGCGGCGTTGTAGCGCTGGTAGAGCAGCGTATCGAGAAACCGCCGGTAGGCCGCGACCATCCGCCGCCACTGGCCGTCCGTGTCAATCTGGTGGGGCAGGGGGTTGGTGACCTTGCCGTCCGCGTCGCGCGGCACTTTGAAAGCCCAGTCCTTCTCCGCATTTTCGACGCTGCCGTAGCGTTCGACAATCCACGCTTCCCACTCGCGGTCGTAGGGTCGGCGCTGGTTATGTCCCCGCCACATGGGTTCCCAGGCAAGATCGAACGCGAAGACGGTGTCGTTTTCCGCCAGCCGGTGATACTCGATAAGCTCGCGGATTTTGGGCCACTGAAAGTCCATCGGCGTCCCGGGCCGCAGCGACAGGTTCACCTTGAGGTCGTGCTTTTCCGCCAGACGCAGGAAGTCCAGCAGGTTGCTCTCGGCGATGATCCTGTGGTCGATGAAGATGCTCACCGCGTTCAGGCCAAGGTCTCTGACGTGTTGCAGGTCGCGCTCGATCACCGCCGGGTCATAGGATTGCGCTCCCAGCCAATGCTCAAAATAATGGTAATCCTCCGCTCCAATCCCCGAGGAGGGCATGTAGTTGACCCCGTGGGCCCGCCATCGCCTGCCGTCGAGGAAGAACTCGCCGTTGCGGACTGTCACAAAACGCTTCTGGGGCCTGGGGCGGTATACGTAGGCGTCGTTGCCCAACGACTCACCAGCCCCGCTCAGAGTTACCACCGCGCGAAGCACGTAGTCAGCGAAAGTGCCGGCGGGCGACTCTTCGAAAACCCGTGTCGCCTTCTGGCCCGGTTCCAGAGTCAATCTCTCCTCGTGTATGACAGATCGCGTGCTCTCTTGAAGGGAGCGTGACCCATCTATCCGGTCCAGAATCAGATTCAGGCGGACATCGGACCATGTCTGGCGGCCCAGGTTGACCATCCGGGCCCCCAGGCGGACCGGCTGGCCCTCAAGGTAGGTATAGCGATCCGTTCCGGCGTCGATCAGAAACAGGCCGTCACGAATCCGCCGGGCAATTCGCCCGATGCCCGTCAGTACCTCCTCGTGCAGGTACCACTCCGGATCGCCGATCCCAAACGATGCCCAGATTCCACCCTTGTACCGTCCACCCGCATGGACCAGCATCGTCGCAGGCGTGCCACGCCATCCATTTACACCCCCGGATGTGGCTTCCAGGAGCGGTATCCACCGCCAGTCGCGGCGTTTGTCGAACCCGTTGCCCTGCGGGCGCGGCTGAGGCGAGCGTATCTGCCGGGGAAGCGGCAAACCTTTGCGGGGAAAGGCAAATTCACTGCTGACACCGTCCAGCCGCGCCACCTGCGTACACTCGAACAGCTTGTACCCCGGCGAGAGCGTGTCCAGCACCGGCGGCGCGAAGTCCTCGACCAGCAAGGCGTATTCAGGCGAGGGCTTCGCCGTGCCGAAGGGGCCGATCCAGAACTCGTGCCGGCCGCCGACCTGCCCGGTGTGCGTGAAGGCCAATCCCACGGTCAGCTTGGCGGCGTTCTCCGGCCGGAATCGCGTCTTGGCCCTGGCCGGAACGCTCTCCCAGTAGGTGAACGCCTCCGGCGGCAGAGCGATTCGCGTCCACGTCTCGAAGATCGGCACCACCGCCATCCATCGCGAGCCGTCCTTCTCCACCCATTCCACCACCAGGCGGGTGGTACGCGGGCCGCCGCGGGCCGAGAAGACCGTCAGCGTGTGCCCCTCGGGAAAGGGCCGATCGAGATGGTGATCACCAATCGTGTCCCAGCCATCGAGATTCGGGATGGTGACGTGCAGGGCGTGCCGGCCGGGAGCGGGGCCGTCGGCCGTAATCTCGTACCGGGTGGCGACTTCGGGGTGATTGGTGGATCGCTCCCAGCCGGAGATGCTCTCGGGATCATCAAACGAAAACAGTACGTGCTCCGGCAACTGGCCGGCCGTCGATCGGGCATAGGCCTCGCGGGTGGTCCACTGGCCGGCCACCTCGATGAGGGCCGTCTGCCACATGGGCGTGCGCAGGGCGATCAGGTCCCCGCCGCCCTTGAGGTACTTCTCGACGGGTCCCATGGCCCGTGCCGGCAACACGCCCGCGTTGGGCAGCACCAGCAGATCGATCTGATCGGCACTCAGCCGGGCCGGGTCGCACAACAGGTCGGCATCGATCGAAATGACCGAATACCCGGCGGACTTCAGTTGCTCGCCGAGCTTTTCCAGCAATACCGGCTCGACCCGGGCAGGGGGAAAGTCAAACAGGGCGGCAACCGGCGCATCGTCAGCCACCACAGGTACGGCCACCGCCAGCACTGCCACCATCACGGCCAAGGCGGCCCAACCCGTGTGACGGGAGCTTCTATCTTTCATCGTGGATCCCTTATCTCTTCGCTGTCATCTCTCGTCTTTCATGCGCTCGGTACTCAGCACGAGTTCGAGCCCATCCAGCAGCCCTCGCATGGGCGTCTTCAAGGCGGATCTAGCCGTGGAGTTGTCCAGTGAGGCGTCGCGCGGGCGTCGCGCCCGGCCGGGGATGTCCGCCGCGGTCGCCGCGACGACCCGCTCCGGCGGGTATCCGAGCCGCCCGGCGATCATGCGGGAGAAGTCCAGCCGGCTCAGGCGGTCATTGCCGGCCAGGTGAATGATCCCCTGGAACGTATTGCCCGCCAGTTCCAGCAGCGCCCGACCGGCCGTCACCACGTCGACCGGCGAGCGGATCTCCTCGGCCGGCACGCTTGCCTCACGACCGGATTCGAGGGTGTCCCTCAGCCGGCATAGAAAGGAGTTCCCCTGGCCGTAGAAACGCAGCCCCATCACGATGGCTAGCCGGGCGATGCAGAAATCCTCCAGCCGGTCGGCTACCGCCCGCTCGGCCCGCAGCTTGGTATGGCCGTAGTGGTTGACCGGAGCAGGGGGGTCGGTTTCGGCGTAATGACCTTTGTTCCCGTCAAACACGGTGTCCGTGGAAGTGAAGACCATCCGCACCTTCTGCTGGCGGCACATCTCGGCCAGTGCGATGGTGTAGTTGACATTGACCTCGTCGGCGACGTCGGGGTGTTGCTCGCAGTAGTCGATATCAGGGATGGCGGCTATATGGATGACCGCGTCCGGTTGAATCTCGCGGAAGCGCCGTTCCAACTCGCCCGGTTGGAGCAGTTCCGCCAGCGGACCGTGCTGATGCCAGATCAGTCCCTCGCGCTGGAATGGCGCGGGTTTCTGAGAGAATGCATGCACCTCCCATTCCGGCCCGGCCTGGCAGATCACGCTTCCCGCCACAAATCCCGATGCGCCTGTGACTATTATTCGTTTCATCAGACCATCCTCTTGCCGGCCCATCTGAACGCCGGCCGGCGGGCCGTATTGTCATCGGGGACTGCACCCCTGTCCACGTTACCCCCGAGGTTCACGGCTCAAGAGCCGTGGCATACAGCACACATGCGGGAATATCGCCCATGCTTTTCACGCCGGAACGCTGTCCGTATACTGCTCATCCAACACGAAATCATCTTGCGGAAGGAGGAGGGTCATCGTGCGGAACCGATCTCGTCGACTTGTCGTGTCTGTTCTGTTTTCCACCCTGGCATTCACCGGCCCGGGGTGCCATCAGCCGTCGGAACGACTGGCCCTGCCGGAAGTTCATCGTGTGGCCCGGGTGGCCCGCACGGCCGCCGAGCGCCGGACCGTCATCCGGCCGGGCAAGTTCGGCGCAAACGGCGCTGCTGACGTCCGGCGGGGGTTCTTCGACTTCTGGAACGAGCAGATCATCCGTGAGGATAAGGAAGTCGGCACGGTCTTCATGGGCGACTCGATCACCGAGCTGTGGAACCTGCATGTCTACTTCAGCCCCGCCCTCGGCGAGATCATCGAGAACCGCGGCATCAGCAGCGACCTGGCCTCGGTCATGGTCAAGCGGTTCGAGGCCGACGTGATTCAACTCCGGCCGCGGAACGTGGTGATCCTGGCCGGCACGAACGACGTAGCGGATATGATCCGGGCGGACAAGCCCGACGATGAGATCATCAACGCGGTAACCGCCTCCATCGAAGCCATGATGGATGCGGCCCTGGCCGCGGACATCAAGGTCTTTGTCTGCTCCATCCTGCCCACCAACGAGGATTACCGCCTGCACGGCCAGCGCACTTACCTGCGGGCCCGAATCAACGAGCGGCTCAAGGCCGCCTGCCAGGCCAAGGGATGTATCTACGTGGATTACGCCTCTGCGGTCCAGGACGCCAAGGGCGCCCTGCGGAAGGACCTGGCCCGCGACGGCCTGCACCCGCACTCCGTCGGCTACAAGATCATGGCCCGCGTGCTGCTGGACACGGCCAAAGCTCACGGCATACGGCTATAAGTCCAAAACGTGCTAACTTCAGTGTATTTATACACCCCGCTGCCCCTGCGTGGCGGTCGTTTGCCGCTATCCCGTTCGCGGGTAGCGGCCGGGCTCCGTACCGGCCGTTCTCACACGGTCTGCCCGCCTGCTCCTCGCGTGGCGGCCGGGCTCTGTGCCGGCCGTTTCAGCCCCTGACCGTCGGTATCCGCCACAACGGCCGGCCTCCGCACGGCCATTGCTAAACGCACGTTCGGTCGCTTGGGCAAACCGCAGCCCCAAGCTGGCACCCCGTATCTCCTTGTCCCCTTGTCTCCTTGTCCCCTCTTCGCCTTGTCTCCCTGTCCCCTCGCTGGCGCTCGGGGCTCGGATACGGCGGGCAAGATGCCCGCCCCCCGAGAATTCCGGCGGGCAAGATGCCCGCCCTCCAAAATACCGGCGGGTAAATGCCCACCCCCGGGGGATTCAGATCCACCTTGCCGTCGCCTCGGCGGTCCCCTATAACCCCACGCTTCGGCGTCGGGCCGGGCTTTTTGTTTGAGGAGATACGACCATCATGTTGGCGATCGACGAGAATACCACCGTTCGAGACCTGTTGGCCGCCTATCCGCAAGCCTTTGACGTTTTTCTGCGGCACGGCATGTGCGAGGACTGCCAGGCCGACCCGCCGCCGGTCCCGCTGCACCATTTCGCCCGCAAGCACTGTGGCGGCGACACCCCCGGCCTGTTGAAAGAGCTGAATGCCGTCATAGCCAAGGCTTGATCCACCTGCCGCGCTCAGCAACAAGATTTCAGGCGGCGGCGCTGATGGGTGCACATCGACGCACCCGGCTGATGAGCGAAGGGGATTTCGCAGCCGCCCGAAACGAACCCCACCGAACCGGCCGGCCTAAGGCCAGCACAGGACCTCGACCGGGGCTTCCGCCAGGTTCGGCCCGAACCAGTCGGCACCGGCCAGTTGCTCGGGGGTGAAAGTGGTGGTCAGGGCCAGGCACCGGGCTCCGGCCGCCCGGGCCGCCGCCACGCCGTTGACCGCGTCCTCAACCACCAGGCAGCGCCGCGGATCCAGCCCCAGCTTCCGGGCCGCGGTCAGGAAGATCTCCGGGTCCGGTTTCCTGTGTACCACGTCCTCGCCGGTCACGATGGCGTCAAAGGTGGACATAGGCAGTTTGATCTCGCGCAGGTTGCCTTCGGCTTTGCGGAAGTCCGCGCTGGTCGCCAGGGCGATCTTCTTCCCGGCCTTGCGGCACTTCTCCAAAAACGTGTGTACCCCCGGCAGGGCTTCGAGCTGTCCGCGGATGATGTCGAGGTAGATGTCGTAGGTCCGCTTCTTGGCTTCTTCGATGACCAGCGGAAAGTTGTATTTCTCAGCCACGCCGCCGACATAGCGGTTCTCGCCCGCGCCCACGAAGGGCAGGAAGTCCTCCGGCTGCACGGTAAGCCCGCGCTCCGCGAACATCATGCATGCGGCCTTGCAGATGAACGGCTCCGAATCGAGCAGGACGCCGTCCATATCGAAAATCACGCCCTCGGGCAGCGATGCGGTTGTGGGTGTCATGTGATCAGCTACCTGAAAGAGATAATTCCAGATACCAGTGGGGGAAGATGCGGCACTCAGGGCGGTTTGTCAATGCTCCTGCAAAATCAGCTTGTGAGAGCGTGTTTTTTCAGCGAGTACCTGTTGCTAAACTGAGCCCTTCGAACAGACCGCGCATTGGACAGGCGCGCACTTGAACCACGGGAAGATATTCCCGACCCGCTGTTTTTGTTGTACACTGCCGCCCGGCACAGATGGACATTGGATTTGATCTGCCGGGAGGGCTTTCATGGTTGTGACCGCGGACCCCATTCGAGACATTGCCGACCTCGAAGATCGCCTCAGCGCGCCGACGCCGGGGCTGATCGAATCGCTCCGGCGGGTTGAGGGCGACATTCTAGTGCTGGGCGTGGGCGGCAAGATGGGGCCGACGCTGGCCCGCATGGCCGTTCGGGCCAGCGAGGAAGCCGGCGTGCGCCGCCGGGTGATCGGCGTGGCCCGCTTCTCGGTACCCGGCCTGGAGGCCCGCCTGAAAAGCTGGAAAGTTGAGACCGTTGCCTGCGATCTGCTGGACCGTGAGGCCCTCCAACGACTTCCAGATGCCCCCAACGTGATCTTCATGGCTGGCATGAAGTTCGGCAGCACCGGCCAGGAGGCGCTCACCTGGGCCATGAACAGCTATCTGCCGGGCATGGTCGCCGAGCGTTACCGCCAGAGCCGGATCGTCGTCTTCTCGACCGGCAACGTGTACCCGCTGACGCCGCTCTGGAAGGGCGGTTCTGTTGAGACCGACGCGGTCGACCCGGTGGGCGAGTACGCCATGAGCTGCCTGGGGCGGGAGCGCATCTTCGAGCATTTCAGCCGGATTCACGGCACGCCGGTCACCACCCTGCGGCTCACCTACGCCAACGAAGTACGTTACGGCGTGTTGGTAGACCTGGCCCGGAAAGTCTTCGAGGGGCGGCCCATCGATCTGTCCATGGGTCACGTGAACGTAATCTGGCAGGGCGATGCCAACGCCCAGGCCCTCCAATCGCTGGAACATGCCTCTTCGCCGCCGCTGGTGCTCAACATCACCGGCCCGGAGCAGTTGAGCGTCCGCCGCATCTGCGAGCAGTTCGGCCAGTGGATGGGCAAGCCGCCCGGCTTCACCGGCCAGGAGGCGTCCGACGCGCTGTTGGTCAATGCCCAGCGCTCCCACCGGCTGCTGGGCTATCCGCGCGTGGCCGTCGGACAGATCATGGAATGGGCGGCGGACTGGGTCATGCGCGGCGGCGAGAGCCTCGGCAAGCCGACGCACTTCGAGGTCCGCGACGGGAAGTTTTAGCAAGTAACACAACGGCCGCAGAGATTGCAGAGAATCAGATTAACCGCAGATGAACGCAGATGGATGCGGATCAGTTTCTTAATTTGCGTCCATCCGCGTGTATCTGCGGTTCCAATTCTTTGATCCTCTCTGCGTCCTCTGTGGCAAAATGGGCTGCTGATATGCATACACAACTGGACGAGAAAGTCGCTCGGATCATCCGGCAGGGCACGGTGATTCCCGCGCATCCCCTGGCCCTGACGGCCAGTCGCAAGCTTGATGAACGCCGGCAGCGGGCCTTGACGCGCTACTACATTGCCGCGGGGGCGGGCGGGATCGCGGTGGGGGTACACACCACCCAGTTCGCCATTCGCCGGCCGGAAGTCGGGCTCTACCGACCGGTGCTGGAGTTGGCCGCCGAGGAGGCCCGCCGGGCGGATGTACGGCGAAGCGTGCCCCTGGTGCGGGTGGCCGGCATTTGCGGGCCGACAGCGCAGGCCACGCGGGAGGCGGCCCTGGCCCGCGAATTGGGCTACCACGCCGGGCTGTTGAGCCTTTCGGCGCTTAAGGATGCCGATGAGGAGGCACTGATCGACCACTGCCGGGCGGTGGCCAAAATTATCCCGGTATTCGGCTTCTACCTGCAGCCGGCCGTCGGAGGGCGCGTGCTGCCGTATTCTTTCTGGCGGCGGTTTGCGGAGATCGAAGGGGTGGTGGCGATCAAGATCGCGCCCTTCAACCGCTACCAGACGCTGGACGTCGTCCGCGCGGTGGCCGAGTCCGGCCGCGACGATATCGCCCTCTACACCGGCAACGACGACAACATCATTCCCGACCTGGCGACGCCGTACCGCTTTCGCGTCAACGGCCAGACCGTCGAACGGCGAATCGTCGGCGGCTTGCTGGGGCATTGGGCGGTGTGGACCCGCAAGGCGGTGGAGATCTTTGAAAAGTGCCACCAGGCGGTTGCCGGCGGGACTGCCATTCCCGCCTCGCTCCTGGCCCTGGGTAATGCCGTCACCGACGCCAACGCCGCCTTCTTCGACGCCGCGAACGGTTTCGCCGGCTGTATCGCCGGCCTGCACGAAGTACTCCGCAGACAGGGGTTACTGGAGGGGATCTGGTGCCTCGACGAGAACGAAACGCTCAGCCCGGGGCAGGCGGCGGAGATCGACCGGGTTTACGCGGCCTGGCCAGATCTCAATGACGATGAGTTTGTGGCCCAAAATCGGGAGGAATGGTTGAAAGGCTGATGGTACGGGTTGGACGTGGGGGCAGTCGTACGCCGGCGATTCCTCTGGATCTCGTCTTCCACGCCTGATGACAACCGCCGATCTACTTCATCGCTTTCACCACTTCCGTTTCCTTATCGATCAGCGTCTGCAGGAAGTCATCAGACGTTTCCGCCGCCTTGAGGGCGGTGATGGTGGCCTCGTCGAGAATGCGCATGAGCCGGGCCAGGACGCGCAGGTGGTGCCGGTCGTCGTGGCAGCAGATCAGGAAGAAGAGGGAGGTCAGCCCGCCGTAGTTGGACCCAAAGGGTATGCCGTGGAGCGTCCGGGCCGCGCAGATCAGCGGCTCGGCCGAGGCATAGGGCATGGGTTGACGCGGGTGAGGGATGGCCACGCCGTTAGGCAGCGCGGTTGAGCACATCTCCTCGCGCTGTTGCAGGGCGTCAAGCAACCCCTCGGGGTCATACAGCAGATCAGTTTGTCCGGCCAAGCCGACCAGCTCGCGCAGCGCGGAAGCCTTGGTGTTGGCCCGAAGATGGATTTCAACCCCCTCCAGGCCGATGAGGTCGGTCACGATCATGCTCTGATCATCGAGGGAAACCTCACGCGGCCCCATGGCCTGCTCGATTCTCACCAAGCGGTCATCATCGTACGTGGGGATTTCCTGCTGCAGCCATTCGGTAACTCGGGCACGGTTGAACCGCCACTGCCCGCCCACTTTCTGCGCGGGCAACTTGCCCCGGTCGGCCATCCGCCGGACCTCATCAATACGCATGCCGACATGGCGAGCAAAGTCTTCAAGTGTCATATTCTGGTATGGCATGGCTATCACCCCGGTTTCATCGGCGGCGAATGTGCTATTCTACACTTATCGCCCTCACAAAGCGCTGCTTGGGTCTGTGCGGGGTCGCAAGTCCACCGGGTTGCCCGTGGGGGCGGCCCCAGTCGCCATGGTGGCAAACGGCCGGTACGGAGCCCGGCCGCTACAGCGCGACGACCGCCGGCATAGGGCAGAAACGGCCGGCACGGAGCCCTGCCGCCACGGCGAGACGACCGCCGGTATAGGGTGCAAACGGCAAGTACCGAGCCCGACCCGTATACGAGAACGGGGCGGCGGAGATCAGCCGGTCGGAGCTTTGGCGGTACGAAATCATGCCCTCTGGCCATCGCGCACGGTCCATTAGAACGGCCACGCCAGGGGAATCAGGATGGTCGCCGCGATCATCAGCAGGAAGTCCAGCGGCAATCCTATCTTCAGGAAATCTCCGAACTTATAACCACCCGGCCCCCAGACCATCATGTGCGTCTGGTAGCCGATGGGGGTGGCGAAGGCGGCCGAGGCGGCAAAGGCGACCGCCATGGCAAAGGGGCGGGCGTTGGCCTCGCACGCCTGGGCGGTGGCAATCGCGAACGGGAAGACCAGGGCGGCCGAGGCGTTGTTGGTCAGCAGCTCGCTCGACAGCATGGTGACCAGGTAGACGGCCGCGAGGGCGGCCCATGGGCCAAGGGTCGGCCCCGTGTAGCCGGTGACATGGGTAATGATGCCGGCAATCTGGTCCGCCGCACCGGATGCGTCGATGGCCTTGCCCAGCCCGAAGGACGCGGCGATGGCGATCAGCGTTTGAAAGTCCACGCTCTGCCGGGCCTCGGAGGCCGAGATGCAGCGGGTCGCGATCATCAGCCCGGCGATCAGGAAAGCGGCCACCGCCTCGGGGACGATCTGCGTGGCCAGCAGGGTAATCAGTACGGCCAGCAATCCCATGGCGAGCAAGGCCCGATCGTGCCGGATGGGGCGGGCCTCCTCTACATTGCCCACCAGGAAGAAGTCCGGGTTATTGCGGTGGGCCCGAACGAAGTGCGGGCCGGTCTGCAGCAGCAGCGTGTCCCCCGCGCGCATGACGATGTCGCCGATGCGCCCGTGCAGCCGGGCCCCGCCACGATGGACGGCAACGACTGCGGCGTTATACAAAGCCCGGAACTCCGCGTCGCGGATGCTCTTGCCGATGAGCGGGGACGTGCTCGAAATCACCGCCTCGCAGAGCCGGCGGTTCCGTCGGTCCGCGGCCTTGGTCTCGTAACCGTCGTCCACGGCGGGGATTAAGCCGGGAATCCGCTCCAGGTCCACAATCGTGCTGACCACGCCGGTGAACGTCAGGCGGTCGCCGGCCCGGATGATCTCGTCCGGCTCGACCGGTGTGATGGTGCGATCCTGGCGGTTAATTTCGATCAGAAACAAACCCGGAAGGTGCCGCAGGCCGGCCGCCGCAACGGTCTGACCGATCAGCCGGCAGTTGGGCTGAACCAACATGTCCACCAGGTAGTCACGGGTGGACTCGCCAAGCTGTTCCATCAGGCTCTTGTTGTCGGGCAACAGTTTGCGGCCAACGGTCAGCATGAACGCGCCGCCGATCAGCGCCATGGGCACCCCGACCTTGGCCAGCTCGAAGAGCCCCATCGGACGGAGTTGCTCGGCGAGCACGGGGTCGCCAGTGCCGTTGAGCGACACCCAATCCCTCATCAACCCGTCCACTACCAAGTTCGTACTGGTCCCGATTTTCGAGCAGATTCCGCCCAGGATGGTCATGAACGAGAGGGGAATGAGCATCCGTGAGGGAGACACGCCGTTTTTCCGGCACCAGTCCATGAGAATCGGAACAAACATGGCTACGATGGGCGTATTGTTCAGGAAGGCGGAGGAGACGGTCAGCACGACCAGCATGCGCGACAGTGCCCCGACCTCCCGGCGGGCTTTGCCCAGCATTCGGTGCCCGATGAGGTCCAGGGCCCCGGTCTCGCGCAGGCCGGCGGCCACCACGAACAGGGCTCCGACCATCAACATGCTGGGATTGCCGAAACCGGCAAAAACTTCTCTGGAATTGATAATTCCCAGCAGACCGGCCATGATGGTCCCGCCGAGGAGCAGGACGTCCGCTGGCGCGTAATCGCGGGCCAGGCCGACGAAGATGACGATGATGATGACGTACATCAGCACGGCATGCCAGGGCTGGATCGCCTGCATGAGCCCGCCATGCCAGGTTTGCAATAGCGTGAACAATCCATCGGCGAGCAAAGTCGGTCGTCTCCTCGGATCCAGTGGATCTGTGGTCTGAAGAATCAGGCCATGATAGCGGAACGGTGCCGCTTGCCAAGTGAAGGTATTTTCAAGACAGGTATTAACGGCTGGACGTTCCCGTCGGGCACGCCGTGGGCGGAGGCCGCCCGTGCGGCCCGCGCGGCCGGCTTCGAGGCCCTTGAGCCGGTGCTGGATGCGGAAGGGGAGTTGAGCCTTCTGACTGATGAGAGCTCCTGTCGCCGACTTGGTGATCAGATCCGTGAAGCGGGACTGGAGATCGCCGGGCTGGCCACCGGCCTGTGGTGGCAGACACCGCTGACCTCGCCGGACCGCGCCGCCCGCCAGAAGGCCCTCGAACTGGGGGTGGCGGCGCTGGATCGGGCCCGCTGGCTGGGAGCTCCGGTGCTGCTGGTCGTGCCGGGGGTGGTCGGACGCTGGAACGCCCGGGAGCCGGCCGTGCCCTACGAAGAGGCCCTGTCGTACGCCTTTAACGCACTGCGGACCCTCTCGTTTGAGGCCGAGGCCCGCAATGTGATGATCGGTATCGAGAACGTCTGGAGCCGGTTTCTGCTCTCCCCGGTCGAGATGCGCGAACTGATCGACCATGTGAATTCCGCGTGGGTGCGGGCGTACCTGGATGTGGGCAACGTGCTCCAGTTCGGTTATCCGCAGGACTGGATTCAAACCCTGAGTACACGGATCATCCGCGTTCATGCCAAGGACTATCGCCTGGAGTCAGGAACCCCCCGGGGCTTCTGCCTGCCGGGCGATGGCGACGTGGATTGGCCGCAAGTCGTGGCGGCCCTCCGGCAGATTCGCTATGAAGGGCCGGTGACGTATGAGGGCCAGGGAGACTTGGTGGAAATCCGTCAGCGGCTGGACAGGGTGTTGAGCGGATGAAGATCCTTTTCGTGACGATGCAGTTCGGTCGGTCGTACACGCAGGGGACCGAACGGTACGTGACGACACTGGCCACGGCCTTGCGTCGCCGGGGGCACGAGGTGGCGATCCTGGCCGGCGACCCGCTTGGACTGGACAGGTCGCGGCGGCTCGGTGAGTGCGTTGACGAGAAGCAACAATTATTCGCATATCCGACCCGGGGCTGGATGGCGGTGGAGGGGCTTTCGCCGCGCCGATTGGCGCCCTTCCTGCGGCAATGGCGGCCGGACGTGGTCCATCTCAACACTCCCGCTCACATCGGCGCAGGCATGGCCCGGGCCGCCCGACAACTGAACATCCCGCTGATTATTACCGCTCATGATTTTTGGTGGATTTGCCCCAAGGGGACCTTGTTGCGCGGGGATGGGACCCTGTGCGACGGCAAACCAGACTGGAGGGAGTGTCTCCGCTGCATTGGCACCGGCCATTCCCGCCGGTGGGTACGAGGCCTGGCCGGACTGCGCTGGCTGCCTGCGTCTGCGTTGCTGGCGATGCACTACGTCGAGGCGGCCAGGCACGGCATGTCGCCGAAGGACATGTGGCGGTGGCCGGGTCGCCGAGCGTTCTTGCGCGAGGTGTTGCACGAGGCGGATGGTGTGATCTGTCCGTCGCGGACCATGCACGAGCTGTTGAGCGGCTCCAGGAGACAGCACGGCTGGCGCATCATTCGCAACGGCATCGCGGCCGAATGGTTTGCCAATCCCCGTGCGGTCTCCACACACGTGAAGTCGCCGTCCGAATTGACTATCGGCTATGCGGGCGCGCTGGCTCCGCACAAGGGGCCGCACCTGCTTCTGGAGGCCGTCAGACTGCTGGGATGGAAGCAGACTCGTATTCGTATCGCCGGCCCGGTCAACGAGCCGACATATGCAACTCGTCTGCACCAGGCAGCGGCGGGGCTGAACGTGGAGTTCCCCGGCAATCTTCCCGCCGGCATCATGCGGGATTTTCTGCGAAGCCTCGATGTTCTGGCGGTGACCAGCCTCTGGCTGGAGAATTGCCCTTACGTTGTGCTGGAGGCCCAAGCGGCTGGTGTGGCCGTGGTCGGGCCGGAACGGGGTGGCGTAGCGGAGTTGATCGCAGATGCGGGCTTGCGTTATCCCCTGGGCTCGGTCGAGGGTTTGGCCGGTGCGTTGGAATATGCTCGGACGCATCCGGCTGGATCAAAGCCGAGCGGCGTGCCGACGGAAGAGCAGATGGTGGAGGCCACCGAGGAGCTATACAGGCTGGTTTGCGCGTCGAAAGGTTCTTGCGGTCCGAGAGAGGAGGACGAGGCCTGTTCCAATGGGGACGCCGGTTCTTGCCTGTCGGCAGCGAGCCAGCCCAGGAATGCCGAATCAACGGCTGAGCGGCAGGGCTGGGTTGCCGCGATCAAACGGTGGTCATGGCCGGTCAGGCTGCGGATGCTTGCCGGTCAGCGGGAGATTCGTTCGTGGCTGCGACGGCACGGTGTGCCGTGGCCGGTATCGCGTCCGGCACGGGGCTTCCTGCGGTACAAACGGGCAAGGTCCAAGCTGTGCCCGGCGAAGTTGTCGGCCCTGCGGGTGCCGGGCGTGGAGGGGCTGACGTCGATTGTGCTGCCGGTGTACAACGGGGCGGCGTACCTGCGAGAGGCCATCGAGAGCGTCCTGGCCCAGACTCGGGCTGAGTTTGAGTTGATCGTGGTGGATGACGGCTCTACCGATGACACCCCCGATATCCTGGCGGAATATGCGTCGCGGGACCGGCGCATACGGGTGATCCGCCAGACTAATCAGAAGCTGCCAGCCGCCTTGAATGCCGGTTTTCGAGCCGCGGCGGGGGAGTTCCTTACCTGGACCAGCGCGGACAACCGCCTTCGCCCCGAATTCCTCGAATGCATGGTGGGGTGTCTGCTCCGTCACCCGGACTGGGACATGATCTACGCGAACGAGGATATCATCGATGAACGGGGCCGTCCGTTGCTCAAGAGCCCGCATTACCCGCTCTATCAGCGTCCCCTGGGCAGCAATCATCTGCATTTTCCTGCCACAACCTGCGAATTGAACGTGCGGCCCGACAACATTGTCGGTGGGGCGTTTCTGTATCGTTCGCGTGTGCGCTTTCTGATCGGCGATTACAGCCCATGGTGGTTCGGGTTGGAGGATTACGATTACTGGATGCGTGTTAACGCAATGCTCCGGCTCGAACATGCCGATTTCGACCACCCGGTTTACGAGTATCGATACCATGAGGATTCGCTGACCAGCCGGCAGGGAGGGCTGGCATCCAGGGAGAACGTGGCATGGCTGCTGGCGGCTGATACGGCCCGGCGGGAATCATTCGTGAAGCCCCTCGCGTGGCAAATCTGTGCGGATCCGCGTGACGAGCTATCCAACCGTCTGGCCGATCGCTTGAAGCGTGCCATCCTTGACGCGGGCCAGGTGGAGTTGGCTTCAACCGCGCTCGCAGAGAAAACGCAGCCAGGTCCGGCCGTGCATGTACGGATCGCGAGCAGCCTTGCCGAGCATCCGACGCTGCCCGAAGAGTTGCCGGCCGGTTGCTGCAAGGTGTTGGTGCTAACCTCTGAGGCGCCGTTGCCAACGCAGGTGCCGGAGGGATGGGATTTATATGCCGCGTGGTCCTCGTCGGCCAGCCCCCAACGTTTGGCGAGCGACCGCTGCGGCTGGCTGGTCACGTGCGATCTGGAGGGGCTGTTCGCCGCGATCGACATTCGGACGCGATGCGATCGCGCGCGGCGCAGCGAGGCCGGCTGGTCGAAGGACGTCGGCTAGTGCGAAGCCGGTTGACTTGCCAACCGGGTCGCTGTTCCGGTCTCAACTCTGTGGAGAATGAATCGGGCGGTGCTCTGGGGAGCTACCTGCACAAAAATGTTGGCGGCAGTGGCCTTGCCTTTGTGGATTTTGCCTTCCGCGACGAACCACCTCACCGGCTTTCCGCGGACAAAGACGTAAGTGCCGCGAGAGTCATCCTCGACTGGATGTTCAGTCACATCCCATCGCCATCTGGCCAAACGCCCCCCCCCCGCATCCACCAGTTCAACAAAGACCTCCCGGACTGACAATGGGTCCACAATCGTGAGATCCAGGCGGAGCGCCTCGCACGGGCTTAGATTCAGCGAGAGCCCTCCATATTGTGCGGCCGACACATCGGCGCCGCCTGATACCATGCATTCCAGGCCGGCACCGGTCGGTTTGATGCGGACATCGCTGCGGTAGACCCACGCCGGAGCGAAGGCGTCCAGTTTGGCGGACTCGAAGACAAGGTCATGGGTATCCGGAGTCTTGGCCGGGACCGGCCTGAGGGCGTAGAACGAGTCGGACAGGCCGGTTGCATGAACAAAAATGCTGGTGTGAATGGCGAATAAGGCCAGGGCAATCTTCACGGACCACGGAGGACGCTGACCAAGTTCTGTCGAACGGGTGAAGAGATCAGAAAGCAGCGCGGCCAGCAGGATATAGAGGAACGGGTCGGAAAGCACGCGGTATCGCATGCTGGCGACTGTCAGCGCCAGACCGCCGAAATACGTCCCCACCGGCAGGAGAATGACCGCCATCTCGCGCCAGCGGGCAAGAGAGAAAACCAGGGCCAGGAGGACCAGTGGGGACAGGAATGCCACGTTAAGCCAGGTGAGATAGCTGAGATTGCGATCCACGATGGCTTTGGCGCGAGCGACGACCTCTGCGGGGGCCGGACTGCCGTACATGGATCGAAACTCCGCTGTCAGCACCGGGTCTTCGGTGCGGGAGGGCAACAGGGTGCGTGCAGCCCAATAGTCCGGTTCGGCGCCCACCAGGCGGGTTAACCGCACCCGGCAAAGGTTGAGATAACGTCCCGGATTCTGCAGAATCCAGGATCGGGCCGCCTCTGCGTATGCCCGGCCGCGTTCCACCGGGTTTGCTGCGACGATGTGCGGCGGCGAACCCATCTCCCCGTTCAGGCAACTGTCGTGGTTGGCAAAGTAAAGCGCCACGCCGGAGATACTGCCAAATACCCTTATCCCCCGCCCCGCAACATAGTTCCTCAGTATCCATGGGGGCAAGGCCAGCACTGCGCCTGCCATGAAGACCGCGGGCTTTTTGAAATTCCATCGCCGGAATCTCAGGTCATACACCAGCAGCAGGATACAGGCGGGCAAAATGAACAGCACGGCGGAGCGGGTCAGCAATCCGAGGGCGAACAGTGCACCGGCCAGGACAAGAGCGCCGTATGCACGGCCGGATTCTCGGTCGCGCGCCCAATCCAGCGCCAGGATCGTGCCCAGCAGCAGGGGGACGGACAGGTTCTCCGACGCAAGTACCGGAATATAGGCGAGTATGGCGGGAGAAACGGCGTGCAGCAGACCTGCGAGGGTGGCGGTGCCGATGGAGAATACGCGCACAGCCAGAAGGAACACCAGCCCTGAACTGATTGCCCCCATCAGTGCCTGGGCAAACGCGACCTTCTGCACGTCCTCACCGAAAATCGCGTAGACGCCCGCAAGGAAAAGCGGGTACCCGGGGCCCTTGACGGTCAGGTTGGAAAAGGACCTTTCGCTCAACACCTGACGAGCCTGGTCGTGGTAGTTGGCGAAATCAGAAACGGGGGTCACGTAGGAAAATCCGGCCCAGACAACGCGAATGCCAAGAGACAACGCGAACACCAGCAACAGCCGGCGCAACATCGAAAAACGCAGAGCTTGCCCCGAAGTCGCCTCATACCTGATCCGTACTGCCGCGTCTGTCTCGGGTCTCATACCTGCTCCCTGAAGACGAACGATTCGCCGAGAAAACGAAACGCAAGACCAGGGCTACCGCGCTGTCACCTCAATGTTGCCCAGGAGCATGCCCGGATCGGACGGGTTCGCTCCCGGCCAATCCGGCAGCAGCCAGCGATTGCTGGGATCCCACAGGACGAGCTTGACAGGGTACTGCCCCGGAGGCGCTTCCGGGGGAATCGTCCAACTGTACGTTTCAGCGATCATCTCTCCGACGCGCCACTCGTTGGGTGGATACGTACCGTGGCATGCCCTGGCCTTGTGGACAATGCGTTGGGCATCTGAAATCTGCTCGTACTCAGCGGGCCGGCCGGGATAGAGCCACAGCTCGAATGAAACATCCGTGTAGTCGTGGGCCGGGTTCACCAGCCGCCAGTACCGCGTCATCACAAATCGCTCGCCGCGCCGCACCGGGCCTTCCGGCAAGTCAAAGCCCACCAGCTCAAGCGCGTTGCCAAACAGGATGTGAGCGCGTCGGCTCATGTCCACTTGATTCTCCGTAATCTTCAGCATGGCGGCCTGGGACTTGAACGCCAGGACATGCCGGAGGCTGCCGGAGGGTTCGACGATGGACGTCAGGACACGCAGATCGCCGTTGCCCGGTTCGCGAAGTTGAGCTTCCAACTGCAACTCCGGCACGACAGGAAACCGTCCGAGCACTTCGGCCGCAAACTGTATCTGCGAAAAACGGTCGCAGGGGCCCGGTACGGGATCCAGCACATCGCCCCGACTTCCCGGCGGAAGGATTCGCCATACCCCGTAGCTCAGGTCATCCCACATGGGCCACCAGCGAACGAGCTGCATGCCGCTCAGATCCAACCCTCCGTAGCTGCCGCTGCGCCAGGCCGCCGCCGAACCGTAGTCGCAGAAATACTCCGCGCCTCTGATCTGCAAATAAGCTGGAATTCTGCAGGGTTTGAGATAGTTCTCCAGATAGTGCCGGTCGTTCATCAGGCCATCCAGGTTGATGATGCGCTGAGGCGAGGCGGCGTAGCTCACGATGCCGGCGCTGAAACAGCCGACCCGTGTGCCGGCCGGCAGATGAGTTTTCATCCACTCGCCGGCCCGATAGCAGGCCGAAACCCGGCCCGGCCCCCGCCCAAGCGCCCAAACGGGGTAGATGGCAAATGCGAGCATACAACCGGTGGCAACGCAGGCGAGGATGCCGGTTAGACGCTGCCGTGGCAGAGGGTCGTCAGCACACCTGTGCGCTTGAACTGCATCGATGAGCCGGGTGGGCACGAGCAGCAGTACGCCATATACAAGCCACAGGGCCACCAACTGCGGGGCGAAATACCAGAGGCCGTAGTCGGTGAATTGCGATAAGCATACCGCGTAGACGGCCACGTGCACGACGACGAACGCCAAGAGGCCTGCCAGGTACCAATGCCAGGCGCGGCCCAGCTTCACCGACCGGAAGCCCCGCAGGGCCAGAATGATCCCGCCGATTGCCAGCGCGACGAGGAAGATGCGCCGGGGCGTCCCCGCGGAGTAGACCGCTCCGGTCGCGGCCCACAAGGTGTGCTCGATGTTGTCGGCAATCGGCGCCGTGCTCATCTTGATGAGCATCCTGGCATGATACAGCAGCGAGCCGATCGCCCCCCCGTGGAGCGGCCCTCTGGCCGCCTGATAATGCAGCTTCACCAGACCACTGATCGGTGTAACGGCTCCGAAATAAGAATAGCTGAGAATGGCCATACCGCCCACGAGAAGGGTTCCCGGCACAGCCAGCCAGAGGGCGCCTCGGATGTTGAGCCCCAGTCGCGCGCTGCCGTCCGGCCTGATCAACCCCGCCAAAACCAGTATGCCCATGATCACGGCCAGCGCGGCGCTGTCGATGCGTGTCAGCGTAACCAGCGCCAGCAGCAGACCGAGCTTCAGGTAGAAGGAAGACGGGGCCCGCGACGGGGCCTGGACCGCGGAGGCCAGGTGTCTCGCGCCAAACCAGAAGATAAGTGCACACAGAAAGGCGTGCAGGCCGTTCTCCATGCCCTGGAATGCCATGCGCCCGCCAAAACCGGCCAGCGCAAAACCGGCGGCCGTCACCATTGCCGCCCAGGAGCTGAACTGGCGCATGGCCAGGTACAACAGCCCGGCCGCCCCGATCCAGAGCAGCCCTGAGAGCAGCACGACCGCCTGGACAACGGCCTCGTCGGAAGGAAGGACTGCGCACAGCGCGATGGTTATCAACGCCCAGAAAGGTTGAACGCCGTTGGTCGGCACTTCACCATCCAGGCTGTAGCCTTCGCCCGCCAGCAGATGGCGCGCGGGCACGATATAATAGAATGCGTCATCAATAGCGATGTTGAGCGCAAGCTGATCGGCGGGCCGGGCGGCGATCATGAACGCGCCTGCGATGCTCGCCCCCAACGTTGCCAGTAAGAGCGTCCGGCGCGCGAATCGTCCTCCCGCGCGGGGTGGGGCGGCAGGAACCCTGTCTCCTGCCTCGGAACGCCGATCCGCCGTCAAAGCGCTCAGCGTGCGGCTCATCGGGTTTGCTCCTTGGCGGCCGCGGCGGCCAACGCCTCCTCAACCTCTCGCACGCGCTCGGTCCATGAATTCAGCCGCCCGATTTCCCGCAGCCGTGCCCGGAAAGCAGCATTCTGGCCCTCCTCGCGGGCCTTGTCCAGGGCAACGGCGAATTCTTCCGCGCTGCGTACGATATGTACTTCCGGGAAGGCCATGCACTCGGGCATCGGCGAGGTGATCACCGGCTTGCCGCCGGCGAAGTACTCGTAGAGTTTGAGCGGCGAGGTGGCCAGGGTGATGTCGTTGATCGCGAATGGAATCGTGGCGACGGTGAAAGCGCGCAGATACGCCGGCAGGGTGGCGTAATCCCGCGGACCGATCCAGTGCACGTTCGGACACTTGAGCATCGGCCGGTCTTCCAGGCTGCCGTCGTAGTCCACCCCGATCAACACGAAATTCCAATCCGGCCGGCGACGGGCGACCTTTTCAAGCAGGTCGTAGTCGAACCACTGGGCGAGCGCTCCGTAGTAGCCCGCGATGGGCTTGCCTTCCTTGAGGATCTGGCGCATCCGCGGGTCATGCGGCATCGGCACCGTCTCGTCGGCGAAGAGATCGTCTTCCACTCCGTTGGGCAGGTAGAGGCGGTCGGGGCGATCTTGCAGAAGACTCTCCAGGTGCCGGGCCACGTAGGCGACCACGGACGCCTCGGCAAGCGCGCGCTGATGATTGCGCTTCATCAGGTCCAGGTCGTAGGGGTGAACGGCGAAATCGTCGATCAGGTCGTAGATCACCGGCGAGCCGGGCGCAAACCCATCTTTGAGATGATAGTTGTAGCAGAACGACCACAGAATGGGGTCGGGGATGCGGTGCAGCAGGTCGGGCGTGCCACGGAAGAGATAGAGATTCGGTTCGATCTCCTTGAAGCCCGAAAACCCGGTGAACCGGTCGCTGTCGTCGTACACCACGGTGTAGCCTTTTCGGGCCAGGCGCCGGGCCAGGTGGTGGGGGCGCTGGAAAAGCCATTGGCTCCAGTCAATGGAACGCAGGAACACCACGGCGCCCTTGCCGGCCCGGGCGCGCTCGCACACCTGGTTGACAGATTGCTCGCTGGGCTGGAAAGCCTCGAAGCCACCCGCCCGCCGGCGGCCGCCGCGCCGGAGCGGATCGGAGGTCAGGCGGTGGCTGCCGCGGCTGCGATGCAGTTCCCATACCAGCGGCCGGACGGCCGCGGCGTGGCCCTTGAAGGCCACCCACCGGAACACGTGGGCGTATGCCTGGTAGGCCTCCTGCCGGTCGATGGCTTCACGGAGTGCGTCGCTGAGCGCCGGCGGCTCGGGATCCGCGGCCGTGGCCACCATCGCCGCGGCCAGTTCTTCGACGAAGGCCGGCTGTTCGCACTTCTCCTGGACCGCGAACTGGATGTGATCGTGCTCCAGCAAGGATCGGAACGGGTGCTTGACCACGATACCGCCCGTCTGGCTCAGGATTTCGCGGGCAGCGCCCGTGTCGGTTGCCACGCAGGGCAGACCGGCGTAAATCGCTTCGGCCAGCGCCAGGCTCCAGCCCTCGACGAAGGAGGGTTGAATGAACGCATCCGAGGCCAGCAGGAAGGGGAAGGGATCCTCGTGGTAGCCCAGGAGCCGGACTTTCTCTTCCAATTTGAGCCGTGAAATCTCCCGGCGGACCATGTCCGTGTATTCGTCATCCGACACCCGGCCCAGCAGGGCGACCCGGATGTGCGGGTTCTTTTCCAGGGCGACGGCCAGTGCCCGCACCAGGTGGAGCTGGCCCTTCACCGCCGAGATCGAGGCCGGGCAGAGAAAGACAAAGTCGTCGTCGGCAAAGCCGAGACGGGCGCGCTCCCGGGCCCGGTCTACGCGTTCCCGGGCCGCATCGATGGCGGACAAGTCGATGCCGTTGGCGGCCACCAGCATCTTGTTCGCCGGGAGGCCAAGCCGCTGCTCGGCATAGCCGGCCACTGAACTCGAAACGCACAGGTAGGCCGTGGTGTGGGCGTCGGCTTGCCGGTGGGCGGCAATGTCCTCGGGGGTGGACCACACGTATGCGTTGTGCACCGTCTGGATGAACGGCACACCCATTTCGTCCGCGATCTGCGCGCCAAAGAGCGAGTAGTGCGCATTGACAACGTCGATGCGCTCCTCGGTCAGCAATCGCCGGTACGCTGCCTCGCGGCCATCGTCCGGCAGAGTCAGGATGCGCAGTCCCGCCCGGCGAGCCTGCTCCGCCATGGGGCCCTGCCGGCCCAGGACCAGCAGGCTGACCTCGAACTCGGCCGGATCAAGCACGGCGGCCACGTCGAGTATGACGCGTTCAAGTCCTCCCTGCACGAAATCCTCCGCCTGCAGAAGCACGCGCAGGCGCCGCCCCGTCGGGCAATAGATGCGAGGAAGCGCGCGTGTGCAGTCTTCGGCCGGCAGGGTCTGGCGGGCAAAAATGTCGTTCTTGGCGAAAGCCAGGACCAGGTTGAACGCCGCCTGGCCGGGCGCCACCTCGAAAACCTGTCGCGTATAGAGGGCCAGTCTGTCGGCTGTTGCCGCGTCCGGAGCCAGGCACAGGTGGGCGAGCCGTTGAATCAGATGTCCGAGACGATAGGGGAGCGACGGTTCAGAGTCGCACCACACGGCCAGGCAATGCGTCTTGGGAAGCTGCCGCTCGTCGAGACGCTCCAGCGTATCGGCCCGCACGATAACCACTGTCTCTTCCCGTTCGCGGGCCATGGCGTTGTCGGCGGTCAGGCGGCGCACGGTGTGCCCGCTGATGTTCAGATGCTGAAGCCACTCATAGGTGGGATCATCCACGTAGATCTTCCAGGGACGCTGGTAATAGCTCCCGCGGCGCTGCTCATACCACATGAGCCGCTGGGCGCGCTGGTAGATCTGGTGCTCGGCCGCGCGGGCGTTCAGCGTGTTGTCGTGCACGCGATATCGATAGAGCAGGTCATCGGTTCCCAAATGACTGATCCGGAACAGCGCGTTCATGCGCATCCAGTAGTCGTAATCTTCCACGCCGAGAATCGGCACATAATCGCCCAGCAACCGACCGGCCCACCCGCGGTACATGAAGCAGGCCCCGATGAAGTTATCCTGCGTGGTGTTCAGACTGGTAGTCTCTCGAGGAAGATGGATCTCGGGAGAGTCCGGGGAACGGCGATTCTGCGGCCTGAAACTCGGGTCGCGCAGCGGCTGCCCGCGATCGTCGATGGCCAGGTAGTCGCAGTAGACCATCGCCGCCTCGGGGTTGGCCCGCAGGAAGGCAACCTGCTTCTCAAGCTGCTGGGGCTCCATGAGGTTGTCGGCGGAGGTCCATGTCCAGAACTCGCCGCGGGCGAAGTCGAATCCGTTGCTCAATGCCTTGGGGAGCTTCTGGTTCTCCTGCGTGAGGATGCGCACCTTTGGGTGGCCGGCATACTCGTTGAGAACGCGGGCAACGTCGTCCTTGGATCCGTCATTAACGATGATCAACTCGAAGTGGGGATAGGTCTGGGCCAGGACGCTCTCAATGGATTCACGCAGGAGATCGGCCTGGTTGTAAACCGGCAGGACCACGCTGACCAGGCCCGGCACGTCCGCTGCGAACCCGGCCCGCTCCGGAATCGCGGGCAGTTGCACCTGCCGGGCCTCGCCCGAGGCGAGGACCTGCGCCTTGCGCCAATTGCGGCCTAACGCCTTCCGCATCGCGGTCAGCAGCGCCCGGGGCCCTTGTCGGGCGTGAAAGCGGAAGCGGCGCTGCACGTGCATGCACCATCGGCCGAATCGGTCGCGCCGGCTTCCCAGCGGCATCAGGCCGAACCGCACGCGATAGGCAATCTGAAGCAGCTTCCATCCCGTGCTGTTGTAGATTCCATCCAACTGCTCTCGAAGCTGCGCGGACTGGCGGCACTGCTCCGCATGCATGCTGTCCAGCTTGTCGCTCCAGGCCCGCAGGTCGGCAAGTTCGGCGTACAGCCGCTGAGCCTCGGCCCGCTCCCAGTCGCGAGCGCCCTCAGCGGCGGCAAGCCGTGCGCCGACCGCTTCGAGCTCCTGCTGTTGTCGGCCGGTCTCTGAACGGAGCCAGTTAATGGCCGCGTTTTGCTGGATAAGCTCCCGCTCCTGTACGGCGATGGTGCCGTAACGCTCCGCCGAGAGCCGGCGCCAGTACAGCAGCTCCAACGCGGAATTCCGGAACGCCTGCACCCAGGCCCAGCCCGGCCGGGCTGGCCAGTGCTGCAGGCCCACCAGGCCATATGCGCATCGCGTGGCCAGGTCGAGGACCTGGGTGGCCTCGGGCAGCCCGAACTCGACCACCTTTTCGGGGCTTCCCCAGATGTTGAGCCAGTCGCCGGAGAGCACACGCTGCGCTTCCCGCAAGGCGGCCTGCCAGTTTGCGGCCGCCGATTCGAGGTCGCCGGCGGAGGCGGCAATCAACCCCGCATGGAAGAGGGCATCCACGGTTTTGGTGGCCAGCAGCGGACTGAACCTTAGGCAATCCATCCGGCCGCACTTGAGAAACGCCTCGCGGGCCTGCTCGAGCCGGCCGGTCGCCAGGTACAACAGACCGGCCAGATACTGGTTGGAGATTCGCCATCGCCAGGCATGGGCGGTATCGTCGGCGGAAGCGTGGTAAGCTTCGATGGTCTCCAGCAGTTTGTCCGTCTTTGCGACGCTCAATCCCGCATCATCGAGAAGCCGATAGCCGAGGACGCACAGGGCCGCACCGGCATCCGCGGAGCCGGGTCGAGAGGTCTCGAGCACTTTTCTGGCCATGCGCTCGAGCGCGTGCGGGTCGGTCATCCGCATGCCTATCGAGACCATACCCTTGACCAGCCACGGATTGTCGTAGTCGCGGCCGAAGGCGGTGATGTGATAAGCCTGATGGTCGTGGTGCGGAAAGCTGGTCTCGCGGTATCCCTCCCTGGGAGCGCCGACCGGGTCTTTCATGGCCACCGCCAGCCACCATTCGGCCGGGGTTTCGGAATGCTCTTCGAGGGGCACTTCCCGCAGGCGACGAGGGCTGTCGCTCAGCTTGAGGCCGCCGCCGGCCGTCTGGGCGTAGAGCTTCTCCGGAACGAAGCAGCGCTCGAGCTGGGCTCTGAGTTTCGGCCAGGTGTATACGTGCAGGTGCGCGGGGTTGGGGTCCTTGCCGCTCTTATCCACCCACTCGTTCGGAACGCTGACCACGACTCGACCGCCGGGCCGCAGCACGCGGCGGATCTCGGCCAGGAACGACTCGGGGTCGGGCAAATGTTCGAGCGTCTCCATGGAAACCACGTAATCCACGGAGTGGTCCGGCAGGAAGCCCAAGTCGGCGACGTCCGCCTCTCTGAACTCCACGCCGGGCAGGGCATAATTCGCGCGCGCGTATTCAACGGCATAGCGGCTCGCGTCAATGCCGATGATGCGGCCTGCCGGAGTGCAACTGGCCAGCACCGCCGAACCGTAGCCGAGCCCGCAGGCGGCGTCCAGGACAACGTCTCCCGGTCGAACGAACGTGCAGGCCAGATGATAGCGGGCGATATGGGCGTCGGCGCGCCGACCCGTCTCGCGCAGCATGTCCATGTGTAGATCGCGCTCCGGGGCGAGCGCTTCAAGCGGGTACCTGGCCAGCGCGGCGCGGGGAATCTTCTCGACTACCACGTTGATCAGGCCCTGCTCGTGTTCCAGGGACTCGTAGGGGAACTGCGTCTGCGATCGTGGGTGCTTGCGAAAGCCCGCCTGAAAGAGGGCGTTTTCCCACCAGTCGCGGCCATGAACGGTGCGACGCCAGCGATTATCGCAATCCGGCGTCGTGGCGATGGTCAGAAACAATGAACGGCGTGTTACCCGCCGAAGCTCCTGTAACGCCCGGGCCACGTCGCTCTCTTCAAGACATTCGAGAACATGCGTACACAGCAGCGTGTCGAACGACTCGTCAGGAAACGGCAGCTCGAGCAGGGAGCCGAGGTGAGATCGGCCCGGAGCGACCATGCTCAGGGCCTGAACGGGCCGTTGGGCAATATCCACTCCGTGGGCATCCACGCCTTTTCTGAGCAAGGCGCGCACCATGCCGCCCATCCCGCATCCGACATCCAGGTAGCGGCCACCACCGCACAGCGACAGGATCTGGTCAACGATCGTCGCGTCGTTCCCGTGGTGCTCCCGGCGCTGGCCGTCGGCCTGGTTCCAGAAATCATCATAGAGTTTTCGGTAATCCGTGGTCGGCATTCCTCTTCACCCCTGGTGTGGATTGGGCAGCTTCAGAACGGCGGGGACATCCTTCACCCAATCATCGTCGGCTTCATAACCCCACGCGCGCAACTCCTCACCGGCCAGCCGGCAAAACACGTCCGCGTCTTGGCGGGTGAAGTAGTTGCGCCAGTCACCGGTAACCCCCTTGCGCACGTGGGCGGTCGGGTCTTCCTCTCCGCGCCGGCGGCCTCCTGACATCTTTTCGAAGGAGGCGTTTTGAACGGCATGATCAACAATGTCTCTGGATGCATCCACGCCCAGGAATGAAAACAGCCCGGCCAGCACGGTGGGGAAATCCTGGATCATGTCCTCGTACCGGACGGTTAAGATCCGATGCCGGGGGCGCAGCAGCTTTGCCACCTGAATGGCCGTGGTCCACAGGTCGCACCACTGCGACAGATCCTGGTCTGAGAAAAAACGCTCGAGTTGAACCCCTTGCCGGCGCTCGACAAAGTACGCCACACGCTGCCGGCGGATCGGATCGTCGCCTTCTCCCGTCGTTTTGTTCAGCCAGTGAAATACCCCGCTGGTCGCGACGTCTCGGCCGTCACGAATCAATTGGATAATGGGCGCATCCGGGCAGCACCGCTGGATACCGGCAGCCACCGCCTCGGCCGTTCCGGGGTACGGGGTGAGCTTGTCCACCAGGAGAGTTTTCGAAGAGACGTCCAACAGGCATTCGTCGAGGGTAGCAACGAACCGGGACAGCATAAGGGCAGCCAGTTCCTCCGGATTGACCGGCAGATCGCCACCATGGACCACCGGGGCCAGGCTGCTCATGTAATAGTCCGTCGTCAATCGCAATCGCGGACGAGCCGCCCCGGCATCCTGAACCGTGTCCCAGTACATTCCAAAGAGCCGTCTCTCGACACAGAGGATTTCCGGATGCGCATTGAGCGCTCGTCGCAGCCAGGTCGTTCCCGACCGGGGACAAGCCAGCACGAAAGCCGGTACGGGCCTGGGCCGGCCTGGCAGCCTCCCGCGGCTCTCCTCCGGCTGGGATGTGGGGTTGCCGGATAATCCCAACAGTCTTTTCAAGAGCCGCATCGTAGACCTCTGTTCACTTGACAACTCCCGTGTCCGGCGACTGCACGGAACTGATCTGGGCACGGGCGCACAGGTCGCAAACGCCGCCGAAGAAATGACGATCCGTGAGCACCTGCACATGGAAGAATGCCGCCTCATCCCGCCAGTGAAGCATGCGCTGGGCCCCAAAGAACCGTCGCTGCTCTTCGGCCACCAGGGCCTGTACCTCGTAAAAGTTCTGGCCCAGGCGACACACAAACTCGAAGTCGACGGTCACGATTTCGCCCTTGGCGAAGGCCTTGTCCCAGAACACCGTTCCCTCATGCCCGGATTCCCATATTTCCACATCCTGGTTGAATGTACCCCAGGAGTAGATCTTTACGCCTTCCTTGCTGCGCAGCCGGAAACCGACGTTCAGATGATTCATGTCGCGATTCAGGAGAACGGCTATTCTGATCACGACCAGGTCGCCGGGATTGAAGACCGAGGTGGGTTCACGCTCCTCGTTCAGGACCTTGCAGGCGATCACTTCCGCGTCAAGATCGCCAAAGGAGAAAGCCGCTGATCGCTGCGAGGTACCGGAGGATGTCGATGCGGTCGGAGCCGGAACTGTCTGGCTTCCCCTGGACATGGCCTTGACGACGCTCTCCGAGTAGCTCTTCTCGGCCTCGTGAAGCAGGCGACGGTACTCCAATACGACTTCCGCGGACGATCCCAGGGCCCGGACCTGCCCCCCATCCAGCAGCAGGGCCCGCGTGGTCAGCGTCCGGACCGACTCCTGATCGTGCGATACGAAGACCAGCGTCAGGCCCTTGGCGCGCATCTCTTCGAGTTTCTGGTAACAGCGCTTCTGGAAGAGCGAATCGCCCACCGCCAGGGCCTCGTCCACGATCAGGATGTCCGGCTCGAGCTGGATCTGGACGGCGAAGGCCAGCCGGACGAGCATACCTGTCGAATAGGTTTTGACCGGCATGTCGATGAACTGGCCGATATCCGCGAAGGCGGCGATCGCGTCGAAACGCCGCTCGACCTCCGGCTTGGTCATTCCCAGGATGGCCCCATTCAGAAACGCGTTCTCGCGACCTGTGAAGTCCGGATTGAATCCCGATCCCAGTTCCAGCAGGGCGGCCACCCGGCCATGGACCTCGACCTCGCCATGGGTGGGGCGCAGCGTGCCCGCGATGATTTGCAGGAGTGTGCTTTTGCCGGAACCGTTCCGGCCGATGATGCCGATGGATTCGCCTCGGCGCACCTCGAAGGAAATGTCCCGCAGGGCCCAGAATTCCCTGTAGTACCGCCGCTTGCCCCGCCAGAGCGTCTGCTTGAGGCGATCGATCGGCTTGTCATAGATCTCATAACACTTGCTGATCCCGCGGACGGAGATAACCGGCTCCGTGGAAGCGTCCTGCCGCGAGGCCTCCAACGCGGAATCCGCCACAGCCAGTTCCGGGCTAGAGGACATCAGCAAACCCCCGTCTGGTCTTCATGAACCACACGTAGCCGCCCTGCATGGCCACGGCCGAGATCAGCGTGACGCTCAGCAAGGCGCCCCAATCGGGAGACTGGCCCCACAGCAGCACGGCCCGGGCGCTCTGCACGATCGGCGTCAACGGGTTGAGCAGCATCACCTTGCGAAAGCCCGGCGGAACCTGTTCGAGGGTGTAAAAAATGGGTGACAGAAACATCAGCATCTGAAGTGCCACGCCGATGAACTGGCCGATATCGCGCACATAGACCCCGAGTGAAGCCAGGAACCAGGCCAGGCCCGCGCTGAGCATGGCCAGTGGCAGCACCACCAGCGGAAACCAGTACAGCGTCGCGGAGACCTGCTGCGCGAACACCAGCGATCCGATCAGCAGCACCGCGATGCCCGCCAGAAACTGCACCATCGCGGCCCCCAGCGAACACACGGGGAGGATTTCCAGCGGGAATACCACCTTCTTGACATAATTGGGATTTCCCAGGATCAGCGTGGGGGCGGCGCCCAGGGTTTCAGCAAAAAGCCCGTACACCAGCAAGCCTGAATAGAGGGTCAGAGCCACGCTGATCATGGAGCTGTTGGTCGTGTTTCCCCATTTGGCCTTGAGCACCACGCCGAAAACGAAGGTGTAAACCGTCAACATCAGCAGCGGGAACACGAACGACCATGCCAGACCCAGAGCCGACCCACGGTAGCGGGCCAGGACATTGCGCCAGGTAAGTTGCCGGATCAACTCGCGGTGCGCCCACAGCGTGCGCAGCAAAACCGTGGGGCGAAGATAATGACTCACCGGCAATGAGCGAGTGGTGATCAGGGTTGTACTTAAATCCATGATACCATTCTAACGCTGAGGTACAGGGCGGCAAGCACGGTGCACGGCGATGCCGACCTGCCTCGTGATGTTAATAGTTCTTGCTGCTTTTAACGGCATGGCCCACCGCCAGCGTTCCCGCAAGCCGCTGCTCTACAGACGGTTATAGTGGATACCGCGCATTTCGATCCGCAACGAAATCTGCGTCGCGCGATACCGACATCCGCCGATGTCGGCTTTCACGGCCGGTTCAGAGCAATGGTGCCCGGCCAGAGCGCTTCGGGGGGCAATTTGGGGCTGCGCGGGGCGAATCGTACGCGCTCAGGCGATCATGATTTCGAGATCTTGCCCGTGAACTCACCGATCGCCTGAACAATCCGCTCCGCCGCCCGCCCGTCCCCATACGGGCTGGCCCCGCGGGCCATGCGCGCGTAGGCGACCGGATCGCTCAGCAACCGGCCTGCCTCGGTGACGATCCGGTCGTGATTCGGGCCCACCAGCATGGCAACGCCGGCCTCGATCGCCTCCGGTCGTTCGCTCTCGTTGCGCATCACCAGTACCGGTTTGCCCAACGCAGGGGCCTCTTCCTGCACCCCGCCGGAGTCTGTCAGGATCAGCGTGGCCTGCTTCATGGCGGTTACGAACGGACCGTAGGAGAGTGGTTCACACAGATGGATGTGCGGCACGCCGTTCAGTATCGACTCAACCACCGGCCGGACCTGCGGATTGGGGTGTACCGGCCAGAGCACCTGCACATCCGGGTGTCGGACGCAGATTTCGCGAACGGCCGTGCAAACCTGTCGGATCGGCTCGCCAAAGCTGTCCCGCCGATGGGCGGTCACCAGGATCAGCCGGCGAGAGGGATCCAGAGGTACTCCGATCGGCGTGCTGGTTTCGGCCGCGGTCAACAACGCGTCGATGACCGTGTTGCCGGTCACGTGAATCCGCTCGTCGGCAATGCCTTCACGGAGCAGGTTGGCCCGGGCCTTGGGCGTGGGGGCAAAATGCAGCGCGGACAGATGTCCGGCCAGCAGGCGGTTGGCTTCCTCCGGGAAAGGGGAGGCAAGATTATGGCTGCGCAGGCCGGCCTCCACGTGCCCGAAGGGGATTCGCCGGTAGAAGGCGGCCAGTGCGGCGGTGAACACCGTCGTGGTGTCGCCCTGGGCCAGAACGATGTCGGGCTTCTCCTCGGCCAGCGTGCGATCCAACCGGACAATAAGCTGCGCCGTCAATTCGGGCAGACGCTGGTTGGCCGTCATGACGTTGAGATCGATGTCGGCGCTGAGCCCGAAAAACTCGAGCATCTGGTCGAGCAGATGGCGATGCTGGGCGGTGGCCAGCACCCGGCAGCGGGCCCATGGAGCCGCCTGAAGCGCCCGAATGACGGGCGCCATCTTGATTACTTCCGGGCGCGTACCGACGCAGCATAATACCGTCGTGGGGATGTTGCCGTCCTCCTTCACGTGGTCAGCCTCCTTGCCACCCCAATGTACAGCTTGGCGCAGCCCCGGTCAAACGGCCTGCCGGGAGGGCGTCAGCCGTGCTTTTCGCACGTTCAGCCGGTTTCCTGTCACTGCTCACAAGAGTCGAGCCGCTAGGCGTTTGCCGGCACCGGACCGGCCAGAAGCTCGTATTCGAGCAGCGGGGCGGTGTCGCCGCTGCAGACCAGCTCGATATTGCGACGGATTTCCGACAACTCTTTATCGATGAAGCGCCGGGCGACGGCCCGCTTGCGCTCATTCGCAGGGCCGGGAACCTGCCCCTCACGGCCGGCGGCCTGGCCCAGGAACAGGTGTCCGACGATGACCGCAATGGCCGCGTCCACGAGCTTCCGGCCATAGAGGTCCATGTACTCGGGGCCTTTGCTCTTCACGAACTCGATGCCTTTCATCACCAGGACCTTGCCCTCGGCCAGCTTGGCCTTCAGCTCGTTGAGCAGGGCGTCGCTGTACTGCCGGGCCTCGAATTCCTCGACGCGCTTCTCGAACGCGCCCGAGCACACGCCGCGGACCGCGGCCACGATCTGGAGCTGGCTGGTGCCCTCGTAGATGGTGGTGATGCGGGCGTCGCGCAGGAACCGCTCCACCGGGTAGTCGGTCATGTAGCCCGAGCCGCCCAGCACCTGGATGGCGTCGTAGGCCACCCGGTTGCACATCTCGGAGCAGTAATACTTGCTCATGGGCGTGAGCATGCCGTTGAGCCGCTTGAGCACGCGGGCGTCGGCCTTGCGCTGCTTGGTTTCCTCGGCGCTGATGTTCTTGTTGAACTCCAGGACGCGAAGATTGTTGTTCTCCAGATCGCACACCCGGCAGGTCTCGTAGGTAAGGGCCCGGCCGGCCTCGATGGCGATCCGCATGTCGGTGACCAGTTCGGCGACGGCCGGCAGTTTCTCAATCGGCACCCCGAACTGCTTGCGGGTATGGGCGTAGTTGCGGGCCACGCGGTAGGCGGCCTCGGCAATGCCCAGCGACTGCCCGGCGATGCCCACGCGGGCGCCGTTCATCAGGGCCATGACGTAGGTGATCAGGCCGCGCTGCCGCTCGCCGATCAGCTTGGCAGGCGCGTCATCGTATACCAGCTCGCAGGTCGGCGAGCCGTGGATGCCGAGCTTGTGCTCCAGGTGGCGGACCTTGATCCGCGGGCCGCGCTCGGCCAGGAACAGCGACAGGCCGCGCCCGTCCTTGATGTCCGGCTCACTGCGGGCCAGCGTCAACAGGATCTCGCCGCAGCCATTGGTAATGAAGCGTTTCACGCCCGTGAGCCGCCACTGACCGTCGGTATCCTGCCAGGCCCGCAGGCTGACAGCCTGAAGATCGCTGCCGGCATCGGGCTCGGTGAGCACCATCGCGCCGGTGACCTCGCCCTCGGAGAACCTGGGCAGGTATTCGTCTTTGATCTCTTCGGAGGCGAAGGCGTTAATGGTCTCGGCGATGCCCTGGAGGCCGAACAGGTTCATCAGCGAGGCGTCCGCCCGGCTGATGATCTCGACGGCCATGGTGTAAACCAGGTTGGGGCAGTTCAAACCGCCGTACTTGCGCGGCAGGGTGAAGCCCATCAAATCGGCCTGCGAGAGTACCTTCAGGTTCTCGCGAACGCCTTCGCCCAGCGTGACGGTGCCGTCCTCGTTGAGCTTGTTGCCCTCGAGGTCCACCTTCTCGGCGCGAGGCGCGATCTGGTTGCCGGCCACATCGCCGACGATGGTCAGGATGCGGCGGTAGTTATCGATCGCATCAGCGGCATCGACCGGGGCATACTCCGCGCCGGGGCCGGTGTTCTGCGTAAAATTGTCTTCCTGAACCGCAGCCAGCTCCGCCAGGTTCATGTGGTCGAAGAGGAACTGGATGTCGTCGTTGTCGGTGAAAAAGTTGGCCATCGTTTAGCTCTCTATTACTGAACTGTCAGTTGTCAGTGGTCAGTGGTCAGTTGTTGGGTCCGTGGTCCTTTAGTCAGTTGTTTCTATGGTCGTGGCTTCTCTTTGGCCTCGCGGCGTTGGGTGCCAATGGACGCCAGGTACGCATTCAAGGACGGAGCCAGTTCATCGACGATCGGCTTGAGCTTCGTCACGTCCTGCTCGGTCATCAGCCTGCGGCAGTAGGCGCGACGCAGGAAGTGCTGCGTCTCGTTCAACGAACCCCTCGCCACCCGCACGAACCGCCTGTTCTCCTTGTATGTGCCACGTCCGACGCCCTCCGCAATATTGGCTCCAATACTGTCGGCAGCATTAACTAATTGCTCGCCCACCGTGTGCCTGGCGAACGAGTCCCATTTCTGCACGATGCTCCAGATCTCGTCGGCCAGTGCCTCAGCCAATCGGTAGACTCGAAGATTCTCGAAGGCAGTTCGAGCCATAATCCATCTCGTCAGACAGAAGGCACCCCCTCAACTGACAAAAGGACAAGTGACCCAACAACTGACAACTGACCACTGACGACTGACTATCCGCGCTCCTTAATCGCCTTAATCATCATCGGAATCACCTTATTCAGATCCCCGACGATGCCGTAGTGGGCTACGCCGAAGATCGGCGCGTCCTTGTCCCAGTTGATCGCGATGATCTTGGCGGATTCCTCCATGCCCGCCCGATGCTGGACGGCGCCGCTGATGCCGCAGGCGACGTAGAGGGCCGGACGGACGGTGGTGCCGGTCTGGCCCACCTGGTGGTCCTTGCTGATGAAGCCGCCATCGACCGCCGCGCGGCTCGCGCCCACCGCGCCGCCCAAGGCGCCGGCCAGGTCGTGAATGAGCTGGAAGTTCTCCTTGCTGCCCACTCCGCCGCCGCCGGCCACGATGATGCGGGCCGCCTTGAGGTTCACTTTGCGGGCCTCGCGGTGACGTTCGATCAGCTTGACGGCCAGGTCGAAGTCGTTGAACTCGATCGTCTCTTCGATGATCTTGCCCGTGCGCTTGGGATCGCCTTCGCGCATCCGCATCACGCCCTCGCGGACGGTGGCCATCTGCGGCCAGCGATCGTAGTTGATGATGGTGGCGATGATGTTGCCGCCGAACGCCGGGCGGATCTGCATGAGCAGGTCCTTGTGCACCTGCTTGCTCTTGGGATCGGTGTAGTCGCCGATCTCCAGGTCGGTGCAGTCGGCGGTCAGGCCGGCCTTCAGCTCCGAGGCAATGCGCGGGGCGAGGTCGCGCCCAATAGGCGTCGCGCCGTACATCACGATCTGGGGCTTGTACTTCTCAATAAGCTGGCACATCACCCGCGCGTAGGGCAGCGTGCGATAGTGCTCCAATCGAGTGTCATGCACGTGGTAGACGTGATCCACCCCGTGGGCGATGAGCCGGTAGGACAACTCGCGAACGTTCCACCCGGCCAGCACCGCGCCCACCTTCACGCCCAGCCGGTCGGCCAGTTGGCGGGCACGGCCCACCAGCTCCAGCGACACGTCATTGAGGCTTTCGTCTTCCTGCTCGGCAAAGACCCAAACTTCGCCTTTACGGTTCACTTCGATCATGTATAGCTCTCAGCTTTCAGCGGTCAGCACTCAGCGGTCAGCAGTCAGCAATCAGCTTGCAGCGTTTAGCGGTCAGCTTTCAGTGGTCTTCGTGCAGTCAGTTCCAATCATCGTGTTCTGGCTCACCGCTGATCGCTGACCGCTGATTGCTGATCGCTTCCTCATCACCCGATCGTGTGATCCACGATCAGCTCATGAATCATCTTGCGGATGCCTTCCTCGGTGGGCTCCACGGGGGTGAACCCTTCCTTGGTCAGCACAATCGACTGGACGCGATGCACCTTGGTCGGCGAGCCGGCCATGCCGCACCACTGCAGGTCGGCCTGGATGTCATCGAGGTTCCACTGCTCGATCATAAGCCCCTTCGCCTGGAGGGCCTCCTGGCGGCGGGCCACCTCGGCCTCCTTCTCTGCCGCGGTGGCATCGGGAAGGGCGGCGTTCACCTCGCCGGCCAGTTCCACAACCGCCCTGGCGCGCTTGTAACGCATCACCCGGCGGGCGGCGGCCGGTCGCGGCTCGTTGGCCGTGTCCAGCACCGTCACCAGCACCGGCAGCCGGGTCTCGAGCACCTCCCAGCCGTTGCCCACGTTCCGGCGGATCCGGGCGGTTTTTCCAGACAAGTCGACCAATTTCTCAAAATAGGTCACTTGCGGCAGGTGGAGCTTTTCCGCAAGCTGCGGGCCGACCTGAGCGGTGTCGCCGTCGATGGCCTGCCGGCCGCAGAAGACGAAGTCATACCGCCCAATCTTGCGGACGGCCTGGCTCAGGATATAGCTGGTCGCCAGCGTGTCGCTGGCCGCTGCCCGGCGGTCGGTGATCAGAATGGCCCGGTCCGCTCCCCGATAGAGACAGTCGCGAAGGACCTCGCAGGCGGCCGGGGGGCCCATGGTCAGAACCGTCACTGTGCCGCCGTGTGCCTCCCGGATGGCCAGAGCCGCCTCCAGGGCGTGCAGGTCTTCAGGGTTGAAAATTGCAGGCAGGGCCGCACGGTTAACGGTGCCGTCGGCCTTCATGGCCTCACCGGTGATGTTGCTGGTGTCCGGCACCTGTTTGACGCAGACAATACAATCGTAGCTCACAAATCATCTCCGTCTGCTTTAATCGCCACGCTTCCGTTGAAGGTCGAAATACTAGCGGGGGGGGTGGTTTCCGTCAACGGTTCCAGCTTGCGTGCCACGGCCCTCGAGCCGTGCTGCATCGCGCCGGTGTCTTGCCGGTGCAGGGGGGCGGGCATCTTGCGAGCCTTCCTGAATCCGAAGGAGGGCGGGCATCTTGCCCACCTTTGTGAGTCTGAACGGAAAGCAGGTGTTATGTCCTGAAACGGCCGGCCACCCTTCGCCGTGGAGTTGCTCAGACCGCCACCGAATTATTGAGAACGGCCGGTACGGAGCCCGGCCGCTACGCGCGAAACAGCCGGGGCAGGGCCCATGCGCCAAGCGGAAACGGCCGGCGCGGAGCCCGAGCGCAAAGCGGGAACGGCCGGGGTGGAGCCCGAGTGTTAAGCGGAACCCCGCTTACGAAGCCCGGGCGCTATAGAAATATGGAGGGGGCCGGGCGATTCTTTGCACAACTTGACGCCCCTGATGGCCCCGCTACATTGGTCCGGGCTCTAAAATCCCCCATAGTGTCTGTCCATAGGAGGCCGTCATGAGAACGCTGTACGGGACACTGCTTCAGCCCCGCTCCGCCGACGATTGCGCCGTCACTCCCAAGATGGCTGTCCGCATTGGTCCGGACGGGCGGATCAGCGAGGTCTGCCAGCGGCCGGCCACTGGCCGGGACGTGTGCGGCGATGAGCAATGCTGGATTTTGCCCGGCTTTATCGACGCCCACCTGCACCTGCCGCAGTGGGACCGGCGGGGCATCGACGGCCTGTCCCTGCTCGATTGGCATGAACAGGTGGTATACCCGGCTGAGGCCCGGTTTGAGGATCCGGCCGTGGCCGAACGCCTCACCGAAGACTTCGTCACCCACATGATCGCCAACGGCACCACCACGGTGGCGGCCTTCGGCAGCCCGTACGCCGAGGCCACGGATCGGGCATTTACCGTATTTGCCCGTCGGGGGGTCCGGGCCATCCACGGCATGATGCTCAACGACCTGCACTGCCCGCCGGAACTCCGTCAGGATGCGGACAAGGCCCTGGATGCGTCGCGGGACTTGGCGGCGCGCTGGCACAATGCGGAGGGCGGGCGGTTGTCGTATGCCTTCAGTCCGCGCACGCCGGTGTCGTGCAGCGAGCGGATGATGCGCGGGGCGGCGGCCCTGGCGGGCATGCTCAAGTGCTACGTGCAGACCCACCTGGCCGAATCGCTGGCCTTGACGCGGGCGGCAAGAGAGAGCTTCCCCGATCGCGTGGATGAGGTGGATATTTTCGCCGAGATGGGGCTTCTGTCGCAGCGAACGCTGCTGGGCCATGGTGTCTTCCTCAACCAGCAACAGCGCCACCAGGTGGCCAAGACCCGGACGACGGTGGTGCACTGCCCGACCGCCAACCTCTTCCTGGAGGCCGGAGTCATGGACTACGTGGCCCATCGCTCCGCGGGCATTCGCATAGCCCTGGGCAGCAGCCTGGCGGGGGGGCACGATCCCTTCATGCCGCGCGTGGCGATCGAGTGTCTCCAGACGGCCAAGGGCCTGAAGATGCATGCCGTGCCGCGACGAACGTATGCCGTGCCCACTCCGGCGGAAGCCTGGTGGCTGCTCACGCGCGGGGCGGCCATGTCGCTGGAGCTCGACCACAAGATCGGTTCCATCGAGCCGGGCTTTGAGGCCGACTGCCTGGTGGTGCGTCCGGAGCCGTGGATTGCCGAGTTGCCGCCGGAGCGGCAGGTGTCGGCCCTGCTCTATACCCTCGGCCCGGAACAGATCGAGCACGTGTTTATCGCCGGACACCGTGTGGGGCCGTAAGCAGAAGTTGGAGAGATGGAGCGATGGAGAGTGGGGTGCCTGACCGTGTTCTCTCCATCTCTCATGCGCTCCATCGCTTCATCTGAGCAGTGTTTGCAGGAATTTGCATCTGGCGATCCAGGCCACAACAATAATTCGTTTTGATCGCCGGTTACCGGGGTTGCCCGGTCCTCGGGCACAATGAGGTCAAACCAACATGGGTCTGCTTGACGGACGTAAAGGTCTGATATTCGGCGTGGCGAACGACCGCAGCATCGCCTACCACATCGCGCGCAACCTTGTAGAGCACGGCGCCACCTGCGGGTTCTCGTATCTTCCCGGCGAGAAAATGGAACGGCGCGTGCGCAAAACGTTGGAGGACGGCGGGCTCTCGAACCCGTGGATGTTCCCCTGCGATGTAAGCAAGGATGAGGATCTCGACCGGCTCTTCGAGGCGGCCCGGGCTGAGTTTGATGCGCTGTCATTTGTGGTTCACTCGGTGGCCTTCGCCGACCGCGAGTACCTCAAGCTGGGCATGTTCGCCGAGACGCCGCGGGCGGTGTTCACCCAGGCGCTGGATATCTCCGCCTACACACTGATCGCGATTGCCCAACGGGCCCGGGGGCTCATGCCCAACGGCGGATCCATCGTCGCCCTGTCTTACTACGGCGCGGAGAAGGTAGTGCCCGGCTACAACGTCATGGGTGTGGCCAAGGCGGCCCTGGAGGCGGTGGCCCGATACCTGGCGGCCGATCTGGGCAGACACAACATCCGCGTGAACACGCTGTCGGCCGGACCGTGCCGGACGCTCTCGGCGATGGCCGTCGGCGGGATCGACGAGATGTTCGAATGGGTGGAGCGCAAAGCGCCGCTGTGCCGGAACATCGAGACCGACGAGGTCGGCAAGACGGCGGTGTATCTGTGCAGCGATCTGTCCAGCGGCGTAACCGGGGAGAATGTCTACGTCGATGCCGGGTATAACGTCATGGGAGTGTGAGGAGGGGCGAGGGGCGAGGGGGGAGCGAGACTGGGAGACAAGGGGACAAGGAGACATGGGGAGAAGGGGCGGGACAGATGGAGAGATAGAGAGATGGAGCGTAGGGGCGCTTGTGGGGCGCTGAGTGCGAAGGAACCGGGCGTAAACAGGGTGTCTCAGCGATCACCTTTCACCTTCCGAACCGCCGGCCACCCACTGATAGCTGACTGCTGAACGCTGATCGCTGACCGCTGATAGCTGACCGCTTATCCTGAACCCTGAGCCCCGAACCCTGAAAACTCTCCCAGCATTTCCCGCACGAGCTCAATGGGCAGGCCTACGACGTTGCTCCAGCTTCCCTCTACGCGGGTGACGAACTGATCGCCGGTGTCCTGGATGCCGTAGGCCCCGGCCTTGCCTTCCCAGTCGCCGCCGGCGATGTAGGCGTCGAGTTCATCGGGGGTCATGAGACGCATGGTGACTTTGGTCACGTCGTGGCGGATCATTCGCCGGCCGGTGGCCGGGTGGAGCAGGGTGACACCGGTGATTACGTCCTGCGTCGTGCCCAGCAGGTCGGAGAGGATCCGACGGGCATCGGCGGCGTCCCGAGGCTTGCCATAGATGCGGTTATCGAGGGCCACCACCGTGTCCGCCCCGAGGATGATGCGGTCGGGGTAGTCTTCGGCCAGCGAGGCAGCCTTGTAGTAGCTGAACGACTCGGCCAGCTCGGCCGGGCTACCTTGCCAGTTTTCGGTGGAGGGCTCGTCGAATCTGGGCGAGACGCCCTCAAAAGGGATGCCGGCCTCGCGCAACAGGGCCGCGCGCCGCGGGCTTTGGGAGGCGAGGATGATACGGTTCTGTGGCGTCTTCATCTTCTTTCCAGGAAAGTCAAGGCCGATCCTTCATCAGTGTGAAGCCCTGGAGTACCAATTGATCTTCGCCCCTTCAGGGCCGACCGGGCCCGTGACAGGGGCGACAGTGGCCGATGGAGCCCGAAGGGCCGATGGAGTCCGAAGGCCGATAGAGCCCGAAGCGCAAGCGAGGGAGTGATGAGCGGGCTCTGCCGGTCCCTCGCTTGCGCTTCGGGCTCAAGCTTGCGCTTCGGGTTCGAACTTGCGCTTCGGGCTCAAACCGATACCTTTCTGCTCTCGCCTGACCTGTTACGCAACCGGGCGAACCTCTCGCTTGTGCTCGGAGGGTGCTTCCCGGTCTGCCGCTACACAAGATCCCTACGAGAACGGCCGGTACGGAGCCCGGCCGCTACATGAGGTAGCTCTCACCATCGCAACGGCGAACGCCAGGCCTCGCTCAGCGCGTTCAGGTCGATGCGCTCGCCTTGCCAGTGGATCGCGGCGTCGTCCCGCGTGCGGGCAACTTCGAAGACGGTCACGCCGGGGAGGTCTTTTGCCAATTGCTCGACATCGGCGACGTGCTCCGGCCTGGCCTGGAGAATGTAGCCGCACGGGACCGGAGCGAACGGGGCAAACGCGCTGTCAGCCTGGGCCGTGATGTCCATTCCACACCGGCCGGCGAAGGCCATCTCCGCCAAGGCGGCCAACCAGCCCTCTTCGCCGCAGTCGTGGGCGGCAAGGATCGCGCCGCGCTGGATCAAGCCCGCAACCGCCTTGTGCAGCCTGGCGGCGTCGGCGATGTTGGCTTCGGGCCATTCGCGGGCCTTGAGGCCGACGAAGAACAACGGTGTGTTCCCCACCTCTGAAGAGGTGGGGCACCCAGTCCTCCCAGATGGTTTGTCCCCTGCTGAAGAGTTGGGACACCCGGTCTCTGAACCCTGAACCCTGAACCCTGAACCCTTCCCCTTCGCATCCATCGTCACGCACTTGCTCACATCCTCGATCACGCCGATGGCGCTGATGAGCAGCGTTTCGGGGATGCGGATACGGTTGTTGTGCAGGGGCACACGGCCCGCGAGTCGTTCGGCATCGGCCGGATCAAGGGCGAACTCGTTATTGAGCGAATCCTTGCCGGAGATGAACGGCGTGCCGTAGGTCACGGCGGCGTCGTGGCAGGCCTGGCAGGCGCGGACCAGCGCGCCCATCACTTCGGGGTCTTCGCAGTTGCCCCAGCAGAAGTTGTCCAGGATGGCCGTCCGGGAGGGGTCGCCGCCGACGCACACGATGTTGCGGATGGCTTCATCGATGGAAGCGACGGCCATCCAGTAGGGGTCCGTGCCCGGCCGCGAGGGATACAGGCCGTTGGCGATGGCGATGCCGCGCCGATCGGATTTCCCGCCGGGGAGCGGGCGGACGACCGCCGCGTCGGAGGGGCCGTCGCCGGGGCCGGTCAGCGGTTTGATGATCGTGCCACCCTGGACCTCGTGGTCGTACTGGCGGATAACCCACTCTTTGCTGGAGGTGTCCAGTTGCGAGAGGGTAGCAAGGAGCTTCTCCTTGTCCCCCACCTCTGAAGAGGTGGGGCACCCGATCCTCCCAGACGACTTCGTGTCCCCCGAAGAGGTGGGGCACCCGGTCTCTGAAGAGATGGAACGTCCCGTCTCTGAACCTTGAACCCTGAACCCTGAACCCTCATTCCACACCGCCGTCCGCTGAGTCTTCGGCACGCCGTGATGCAGAAACTGGGTATCGATATCGCCGACGGTCTGGCCGTCATAGCGGATCAGCAGCCGGCCATTGTTGCCGAACGTGCCGATGACCGTGGCCTCAACGCCCTCGGCTTTGCAGATGGCGGCCATCGCCTCCCAGTTGGCCGGCGGGACGCTGAAGACCATCCGTTCCTGGGCCTCGCTGATCCAGATTTCGTCGTAGCGCAGGCCGGCATATTTGAGCGGCACTCTTTCCAGATCGACCACCGCGCCAAGCGTCTGGCCCATCTCGCCGACCGCACTGGACAGGCCGCCGGCGCCGCAGTCGGTGACGGCGGTGTAGAGGCAGCCGCGTTCGTGATCGCGGGCCTGCAGCAGGGCGTCGGTAACCTGTTTTTCGGTGATGGCGTTGCCGATCTGCACGGCGTGCGAAAACTCGTCGGCGTGTTTGTCGGTCAACTCGGCGGAGGAGAACGTCGCCCCATGGATGCCGTCGCGCCCGGTCCGGCCGCCGATGACGACGATCAGATCGCCGGGTTGCGGCTCCTTCCGAATGAGGTTCCGCGGGATCAGGCCGACGCAGCCGCAGAAGACCAGTGGGTTGCCCAGATAGCGGTCATCGAAGGCGATGGCCCCGTTGATGGTGGGGATGCCCATGCGGTTGCCGTAATCGCGCACGCCGGAGACGATGCCTTTGAGCACCCGGCGGGGATGCAGCACGCCCTTGGGCAGCAGGTCCATCGGGAAGTCGGGCGTCCCCACGCAGAAGACGTCGGTATTGGCGATCGGCTTGGCCCCCAGCCCGCAGCCCAGCACGTCGCGGATGACGCCGCCGATGCCCGTCGCCGAACCGCCGTAGGGCTCGATGGCCGAGGGGTGATTGTGTGTCTCGACCTTGAAGGCCACGCCATAGTCGTCGTCGAAGGTGATAATCCCGGCGTTGTCCTCGAAAACGGAAAGGCACCAATCCACCCGGCCGGATTTGATCAGCTCGTGCGTGGCCTTGGCGATGGTGTCTTTGAGAAGATTCTCGTAGGTGATTTCGACCTGGTGGCCCTTAGTCCCTGGTTCTTTGTCCTTTGTCGATGGCGGGAACGGAGCGCCCGTATAGCGCACGGCGCTCTTGAGCGTTTTGTGGACGCAGTGTTCGCTCCAGGTCTGGGCAATGGTTTCCAGCTCGAGGTCGGTGGGGTCGCGGCCCAGGTCGCGGTAGTGGTTCTGGATGGTTCTCATTTCCTCCAGCGAGAGGAACAGGTGTCCCTCGCGGGAGAGCTTTCTGAGCCCGTCCTCGTCGAGTTCACGGATGGCCACGTGGCGCAGCTCAAAGGGGCGTTCCGGAGCCACCGGCAGGCGGTCCGGCCGGGGGTCGTGCCGGCCAAAGCCGCTGAGGTAGACATCTTCGATGCAATCGTTGAACAGCAACCGGCGGGCGATGAACTCCAACTCCTCGATCGAGCGCACGCCCTTCAGGCGGTACAGCCGGGCCGTGGATAGGCCGAGCTTTTCAGCGGCGATGCCCATGTCCTCAATCGCGGCCAGCGCCGAATTGGCCACCGGGTCCATGACCCCGCCCTTCAAGTGTACCTCGACGATGCAGTCCTGATTCTGAGACGTGGTCCCGTTATGGTTCCCGGCACTGCAGGTAAAGGTCTCCGTGACCGGGTCGACGAGCAACTGCGCGGCGATCCGCTCCACCTGGTCGCGGGGAAGCGTCCCTTCCAGCAGGTAAAGCCGACTGGAGGCGACAGCCTTTACATGGGGCCGGCCCAGCTCATGGATATCCTTCAACACGGCCGCACCGTGAGCATCCAGCGCTGCGCTTTTCGGGGCTACGCTGATACGCCAGAGCTGCATTGCTCCCCGCTTGCCCCCATCCGGCGAGCCTTCCGGAGTATCTGAACCCTGAACCCTGAACCCTGAACCCTCTTTACGGCTGTCACTCATGTCGGGAATTCTTCCTTCTTATAACGGCGGGCAACCCAGGCGTCGCGCTCGCGCCGGCTCAATTCTAGCCATTCAAAGATCGCCTCCGCATCGTCACGGGCCAGCTTGTCGCGGAAGCGGGTCAATTCAGCGATCAACCCGTCCAGCGCCTTGCGGACTGCCTCGCTGTTGGTGCGGAAAATGTCCGTCCATAGCGCGGCGTCGCCGCTGGCGATGCGGGTGGTATCACCGAAGCCCGGTCCGGCCAGATCGATGGCCGAATCCTTCAGGGCCAGGCGGACCAGGGCCGTTGCCACCGCGTGCGGCAAATGGCTGACCCGGGCTAGCAGGGCGTCGTGCCGCTGAGGCGTCAGCACCCGGGGACGGCCGCCCAACGCCTCCCAGAACCTTTCGAGCCATTTCACATCGGCCGGCGCGGTTCTGGATGTCGGTGTAATAAGGCATACGGCCCGCTCGAACAGGTCAGCCCGCGCGAATTCGACGCCGGTCTTCTCTGAGCCGGCCATAGGGTGCGAGCCGACAAAACGCACGGTCCTGGGCAGGCACCGCCGGGCCATGCGCAGGACCTCGACCTTGGTACTGCCCACGTCGGTGACCAGCGTGCCGGGTTTCAATGCACCGGCCATGGCCCGCATGAGACCCTCGAACTGGCCGATGGGGGCACACAGGATAACCAGATCCGCCCGGGCAACACCCGTGGCGATATCCTGAGTGACCTCATCCACCGCTCCGTACTGCATGGCCGCTTCCAGGGAGGTCGCACGGCGTCCAATACCGACGCGGGTTCCCCGGAACCCACGGGCCCGCAAGGCCAGACCGATGGAACCGCCCAGCAGGCCGACGCCGACGATCGCGATGCGGGATAAGGCTTTGTCCTGGAGTATCTTATGCACGTGCGGGGCTCTCATTGGTGAGCAGGTAATGTAGCCGGGCGGTTCTCCGCCGTCAACCGGAGCAAGGAACGCCGGTACGCACCCCCTGATGCAACGCCGCCACGGCCCAAAGAGGTCGAGATGGGCTGCTGCACGGCGCTGGCCGGTCGGCGATGCGAGTTGCACATGATAGGGCAGCGCCAGTGGCGGGACGGATAGGCGTCACAAAGTCGAGGGGAAGCGGGCGATCGAAACCGAAACCAGAGGAAAGGCCGGCCCGCGGATGGCTTGGAATCAACTGTTCAGCTTCGTATTATGGTCGAGAATGATCTGACTCTCATCTGGAGGGCATGCTCATGCCTACCGTAATGCGAGCTGATGCTGTGGTGAACCGCTATTTTCTCGAGATGCGCGCGAAGGTTCTCGACGTGGCCGCCGCATTGGATCGGATTGAGCGGGCGGAGGGGGTCGAGCATCTCCGTCATGACGAGCGTCTGGCCAAGCTGCGCAGCGCGATTGAGGTGCTGCTCGACGACCAGCCGAACCGGGCGGAGCGCGTGTTGATGATCTTTTCTGATCCCTATGAGCCGGACTGGCCGCGGCCGGCAAGGCGACCGTAAGGCTTGTCCTCTGTCGTTTTCCCTTGCCGATGGGCAGGATATCCGGATCGTCTGGAGTCCGCTTCCGGCAGGGGGGCGAGAGGCGGGAAAGCGGCTACGCACCTGGTGACGGGGCACAGCGTCCGCCCCGGTGATAAAGGTCAATCAGACACCTGCCGTCTTTGGAGATGCGACGATGAACTACATTGATCCGCACATCCACATGATTTCCCGGGTGACGGATGATTACGAAAAGCTGGCCCACATGGGCTGCGTGGCCGTCAGCGAGCCGGCCTTCTGGGCGGGGTTCGACCGCGGATCGGCGGCGGCTTTTCACGATTACTTCCGGCAGCTCACCGAATACGAACCCAAACGAGCCGCACAGTTCGGAGTGCGCCATTTCTGTTGGCTGTGCATCAACGCCAAAGAGGCCGAGAACGTTTCGCTGTCGCGCGAAGTGATCGCCATGATCCCCGAGTTTCTCAAGGCACCCAACGTCCTGGGCATCGGCGAGATCGGGCTGAACAAGAACACCGCCAACGAGGCCACCATCTTCCAGGAGCACCTTGAGCTGGCGGCCCGTCATGAGGAGCTGGTGCTGGTGCATACGCCGCACCTGCAGGACAAGTACAAGGGCACGCGGATGATCCTGGACATGGTGAAGGAGATCGGCCGGATCCCCCCCGAGCGGGTGATTATCGACCATGTCGAGGAACATACCGTCGGTCCCGCGCTGGCTGCCGGCCACTGGGTGGGCATGACGCTCTACCCGACGACCAAGTGCACGCCGCAGCGGGCGGCGGATATTGTGGAGCGTTATGGCGCGGAGCGGATCTGCGTGAACTCCGCGGCGGACTGGGGCGTTTCGAGCCCGTCGGCGGTTCCGGCGTTCATGCTGGAGATGCGTTTACGGGGGCATTCGGAAGAGCTGATTCGACGGGTGGTGTACGACAACCCGCTGGCGTTTTTCAAGCAGTGCGCCCGGTGGAAGGATGCGTTGCCTGACGGGCGGTAAATACCTTGAATGGCGGACGGTCAGAGACGAGGGACGGCGGAGGTCAGACTGATGACATCAGGACGGTGTTTGGCGGTCGGGTTGATGGCGTTGATGGCGGCGGCTCCGGCCCTGGGCAATGAGAAGCCAGCGGAGACTTTCTTTCCGGTTTCCACCTGGTACAGCGGCGGGAAGGCGCGGGCGCCGATGCTCTCGACGCTGACGCCGCAGTCGCGCGAGGAGTGGGGCCGGGACCTCGACCAGATCAAAAAACTCGGCTTCAACACCGTGCGCACCTGGGTCGAGTGGGCCCACTGCGAGCCCCGTGAGGGCGAGTTCCGTTTCGACAATCTCAAGCTGTTGTGCGAGCTGGCCCGGGAGCGCGATCTGCGCGTGATCGTGCAGATCTACGCCGATTCAGCGCCGGATTGGGTGGGCCGGAAATACCCCGATGCACTGCTGGAGGCCCAGAGCGGCGAGAAGGTCCCTTCGCAGGCCGCCCCCGGCTACTGCACCGACCACCACGGCGTGCGCGAGGCCATGCTCAACTTCTATACCCAGGCCGCCCGCGTGGCCGTCCAGTATCCCAACCTGCACGCCTGGGACCTCTGGAGCGAGCCGCACATCCTCAACTGGGCGATTATTGATTACGTGCCCAACGCCCAGTTCTGCTTCTGCCCGCACACACGCGCGGAGTTCCGCCGGTGGCTCAAGGCCAAGTACGGCGATCTGGCGGGCGTGAACAAAGCCTGGTATCGCAACTTCGAGGAATGGGAGCAGGTGGACCCGCCGCGATTCGGCACCATTCTGAGCTACACGGATTTCATCGACTGGAAGTCGTTCATCTACGACCGGCTGGCCGGCGACCTGCGCAGGCGGTATGAGGCCGTGCGCAAGGCGGACCCGACGCACACCATCACGTCGCACGCGGCGGTGCCGTCCATCTTCACCGGTCCGTTTGTGGGCGCCGGCGCCCCCGATGACTTCCTGATGGCCCGGCAGCTCGAATACTACGGCACGTCCATCTACCCCAAGCATTCGTTCCCGAACACGCACTGGCCGATGTGGCAAATTGCCGTGGCCATGGATTTCAGCCGCTCCGCAAACATACCCAACGGCGGCTTCTATATCGGCGAGCTGCAGGCGGGGCCGGGGGCGCGGGGCGTGGTCATCGGCAACCCGATCACGCCCGTGGACCATCGCATCTGGCTGTGGTCGGCGGTAGCACGCGGGGCCAAGGCGGTGAATTTCTACGCGTATTACCCGATGTCGTCGGGGTACGAGTCGAACGGCTACGGCCTGATCGAGCTGGACGGAAAGGTCACGGATCGGGCCGAGGAGTCGGGGCGCAACGCCCGCATCGTCCATGAGAACCGCGAGCTGATCCTCAACTCCAAGCCGGTGCCGGCGAGAATTGCCATCGTGTATAACCCGCTCGCGCAGATGGTCGGCGGGGAGCAGCACTCGGGGCCGGCCAACGCGCATCGAGATTCACTGATCGGCTACTGGCGGGCGTTCTGGGAGGCCAACATCCCGGTGGATTTCGTGCATCGGCAGTGGGTCGAAAAGGGCGATCTGGCCCAGTACAAGCTGCTGATTGTTCCGTACCCGATCATGTGGACGCAGGCGGCCGCCGACGGGCTGAAGAAGTTTATTGAGAAAGGCGGCGCGGTGGTGGCCGAGGCCCGGCTGGCCTGGAATGACGATCGCGGTTACGCCGCCGAGGTGATTCCCGGCATGGGGCTGAGCGAGGTGTTCGGCGTCCGTGAGAAGTCGGCGCGGATGAGCGAACAGGTCAAAATTCGGGATGAGCAGGGCGACGAACTGGTTGGGGGGTATCTGGCCGAGAGCTTTGATCTGCTGCCGGGCAGCCAGGCGCGCGTGCTGGCCAAACTGGAGGACGGCTCGCCGGTGGTCGTGGAGTCCTCTTATGGGCGGGGCAGGACCATGATCGTGGGCAGCTTCCTGGGCCTGGCGGCACAGAAGACGCGCGATGCCGGGACGCTGGCGGGCATTCGCAAGCTCGTTGGATGGGCGGGAATCGAGCCGCCGGCTCGGGTGAACGAAGAGCGGCCGGCCGACGAGCCGCTTGAGCTGCGTCTGCGGCGGACAACCGATGGTTACCTGATGTTCGTCTTCAACCACGCATCCGCGCCTCGGAAAGCCACCGCGAGCGTCAAAATCGACCAACCCGGCACGTACACCGCCCGGGACCTGCTGACGGGCGATGAGCAGCCATGCACGAATCAGGATGGGCAACTGGCCATCCAACTGGATTTCAAAGATCGGGATGTCAAGGTGCTGCACGTGAGGTCAAGGCAATGACCCGCGCGGAAGGCCTGGAAATGTGGACGCGCGGCGTGGTCGCAGCCTGTCTCCCGTTAAAGCGAAAGGCCGGTGCGGGTCAGTTCAAGCCGACCATACCAATGCTCCTGCTGGCCTTGCTGCTTTCGGCGGGCTGTGCTCAGGAGATTACCCAGCGAAGCATCTCCAGCGAACGTTTCACGTTCGATCATGGGGCCATCGTTCGCGGGGACCGCGCGCAACGGCAGATCGCCCTGATCTTCACCGGCGGGGAACACGGCGAGGGCACCCCACACATTCTGGATGTTCTCCGGGCGCGAGGCATCAAGGCCTCGTTCTTCGTGACCGGTGACTTTATCCGCAAGGACGAACATAAACCCTACCTGCGACGCGTGGTGGCGGAAGGGCATTACCTGGGGCCGCATTCGGACACACACCCGCTCTATTGCCCGTGGGAAGACCGCAAACGCACCCTGGTCACGGAAGAGTTCTTTCGGGAGGACCTCCAGCGCAATATCGAAGACCTGCGGCGATTCGGGGCCCTGAAGCCCGGCGCGCCGGTCTGGTTCATTCCGCCGTACGAGTGGTTCAACGAGGATCAGGTCGAGTGGGCCCGGCGAATGGGCGTCGGTCTGTTCAACTTTACCCCCGGCACCGGCTCCAACCGCGACTGGGCCCCGGAAGGACATAAGAGCTTCGTTCCCGGCCAGGTCATCATGGATGACATCCTGGCCTATGAACGGAAGAACCCTGATGGTCTGAACGGCTTCCTGCTGCTGCTCCACCTCGGCGCCCAGCGCGAGGACAAAGCCTGGCGGCTGCTGGAGCCACTGGTAGTCGAGCTGGCCCAAAGGGGTTACCGGTTCGTGCGGGTGGACGAGATGCTGGGGCGGCCGTAGGGGGGTCGCTGCACGAATGAACGCCCACACTGGCCAACTTCAATCTGAACGGTAATCCGTTTCCTGCCTGCGTGTCTCGCGCCGCTCGGGCCGGCCGGGAGGTCGTCGGCAGTCACCCGCCCACGATGACCCGTACATGATCACTCCGGCCCCGCCTCCGCTATAATCCTGCCAACCTGGTTCAGAAACGGAACAGTTATGAAGCAAGCCTACGACATCATCGTCATTGGCGGCGGCCACGCGGGCACCGAAGCGGCTTGGGTAGCCGCAAAGATGGGGTGCTCCACTTTGCTTATCACCATGAGCGCCGATGCCATTGGACGGATGTCGTGCAATCCGGCCATCGGCGGTCTGGGCAAGGGCCAGATCGTCCGCGAAATCGATGCCTTGGGCGGTCTGATGGGCCTGGCTATCGACCGGGGGGGAATCCAGTTCCGCATGCTCAACCGCAGCAAGGGGCCGGCCGTCTGGGCCCCGCGCGCCCAGGCCGATCGCCGCCTCTACGCCGCCGCCGTCCAAGACCTGCTCAGGGCGGTAGACGGCCTCGACATCATGGAGGGGCTTGTCGAGCGGCTCATCGTTCGAGAGGAGGAGCGGGGGGGCGGTGAACAAGAGGGGGGCTCTAAGCCGCATGGCGCGAGCAGAAGCCCGAGATTGCGCATCACCGGCATTCGCCTGCAGGATGGGCGCGAGTTCGGCTGCAAGGCGGCCATCCTCACCACCGGCACGTTCCTGCGCGGCCTGATGCACCGCGGCGAACAGCAGATGGCCGGCGGCCGAATCGGCGAGCCGGCAGCCGTCACCCTGAGCGATGAACTCGCCCGACTGGGCTTCACCCTGGGCCGACTCAAGACGGGCACGCCGCCGCGCGTCCACCGCGATTCCATCGACTATTCGCGCGTCGTGCCGCAGCCCGGCGACGACCCGCCGCGCCCGTTCTCCTACCTGACCGGGAGCATAACGCAGCGTCAGATCGAGTGCTGGATAACGCACACCAATCAGCGCACCCACGAAGTGATCCACGCTAATCTGCACCGTGCGCCCCTGTACTCCGGCCAGATCCAGTCGCGCGGCCCACGCTATTGTCCCAGCATCGAGGACAAGGTGGTCCGTTTCGCCGAAAAGACCTCTCACCAGATCTTCCTGGAACCGGAAGGCTACGACAGCGACTGGGTTTACTGTAACGGTATCAGTACCTCGCTGCCGTGCGACGTCCAGGAGGCCATGATCCACTCCATCGCCGGCCTGGAGAACGCCCGCATCGTCCAGTACGGCTATGCCGTCGAATACGACTGGGTGCCCACGGACCAGATCTATTCCACGCTGGAGACCAAGCGCGTCGCCGGCCTCTACCACGCCGGCCAGATCAACGGCACCAGCGGCTACGAGGAGGCCGCCGGCCAGGGCCTCATGGCCGGCATTAACGCCGCCGCCAGGATCCGCGGGCTGGCTGAATGGTCCACCTCTTCGAATGGGTGGCCCACCTCTTCAGAGGTGGGATCACGATTTCCTGATGCGGCCCCAAGCGTTAGTGAGGGCTCGTCAGCAGACCTCGCTACCGGCGTCGTCCTCGGCCGCGACCAGGCCTACATCGGCGTCCTGATCGACGACATCGTAACCCGCCCACCCGACGAGCCGTACCGTATGTTCACCTCGCGGGCGGAATACCGCCTGCACCTCCGCAGCGACAACGCCGATGCCCGCCTGACGCCGTTGGGCCGCCGGATCGGCCTGGTGGACGACCACCGCTGGTCCGTCTTCCAGCACAAGCAGGCCGCCATCGAGGCCTTCGAGGCCCGCCTGCGTGACCTGCGTCTGGAGGGCCGCCCGGTCCTCGAACTGCTGCGCCGCCCGGAGCACTCCCTGGCCGATTTGCTGGGCCGGCTGCCCCAACTGGCCGGCGACGACCGGCAGGGGGGCGACAGCCTGCCTCCCGAGGTCCTGGAAGCCATCGAGATTCGCGCCAAATACGCCGGCTATCTCGAGCGCGAGCAGCGACAGGTGGACCGCTATCGCCAGCTTGAAGCCCGCACCATCCCCGAGTCCTTCGACTACTCCGCCATTCCCGAGCTGCGTTTCGAGGCCCGCGAGAAGTTCGCCCGGTTCCGCCCCCGCAGTCTTGGCCAGGCCGGCCGGATCAGCGGTATCAGCCCTGCCGATATCGCAACGCTACACCTGTATTTGGCGCGCCGAAAATAGTGTAAACACCCTTCCCTTTTGGTTTCGAATAGGGTAGGATTGCGCCCCGCGTGCTCCGGCATGATGCACGGTCGTTTTGAACAGCTCACCGGTTCGCCAGGAGGGCAGCGGGGGTGCACGCGCCTCTGCAAAGCACCATGAGTCGCAGGCGGATGAATCAGGGCTTTGCATCGCCGCAGGCTATCACGGCCAGTGACGTAGCTCTTGCGCCGGCATCCGACGTGGCGTCTACCCAGCCCGTCGGCGCGCTGCCTGCGGCCTCGCTTCGGATGTCGCCCACGGGCGTCCAGCCGGGTCTTTGGGCCGGTCTGCCCATCCCCTTGTTCTTGATCGGCATTCTGGTGCTTTGGATCGCCGACCCGCGGCAGACATTTCAGTCGGATCGCCTGCTGTTGCTCTTGAATCTGGTCTTCCTGACGTTCGCTTCCTTTCTTGTCGCCTGCTTGGTTGCGTGCAGCCTCCTGGCCCGGGGCACGCCGGGACTTCTGCTGCTGGGTTGCGGAGCACTGCTCTGGGGCTGCACCAGCCTGGTGATAAACACCGTCCCGGCAGGCGAGATCAACACTCGGATCGCCATCTATAACCTCTCCGCCTGCCTGTCCGCGCTCTGTCATCTGCTGGGCGCGGTATTCTCGCTGCGCCCGCAAAAGGCCTTGCGCGGGCCGAAGATCTGGCTTCCCACCGCCTACGCCGTCACCATGATCGTCGCGATCCTGATCCCCATCGCCGTGGATGCGGACTGGATACCGCCATTCTTTATCCCCGGGCAGGGCCTGACCCCGCTGCGTTCGACGGTGCTCGGCACTGCCATCGGCATGTTCCTGATCACGGCCGTTCTGCTGAGGATGGCGAGCCGCCGATCTTTTTTGACTTTCGCCCGCTGGTACGGCTATGCGTTGGCGCTGGTGGCCGTGGGCCTGTTTGGCGCGCCGACTCCCGTCCACAACAGCCTGCTGAGCTGGGCGGGCCGTGCCAGCCAGTACCTGGGTGGCCTGTACATGCTCATCGCGGCCATGGTCTCGGTGCGCGACGCACGCGTATGGGGGGTCTCGTTGGAAGGGGCCCTGCGCGAAAGCGAAGAGCGTCTCCGTCGTCTGGGTGACAATCTTCCGGACAGCGCACTTTATCAATACGTCTATGAGCCCGACGGCAGTATACGCTTTCTCTATTACAGCGCGGGAATTGAACGCCTCAACGGCGTGAGTGCCTGTGAGGTAATGGCCGACCCCCGCATCCTGCTCCGGCAAGTCCTGCCCGAGTACCGCCAGCAATTGCTCGACGCCGAGGCCCGCAGCGCCCGGGAGATGTCCGATTTCGACATGGAACTCCCCGTGCGCAGGCCCGATGGGCAGGTCCGCTGGATGCGCCTGCACTCCCGCCCCCGGCGACTGCCCAACGGCTGCGTGGTATGGGACGGCGTGCAAATCGACGTGACCGAGCGCCGGCAGGCCGAAGAGGCCCTCCGCGAAGCCAACGCCTTTCTCGACAGCGTGCTCAACAATACGCACATGCTCGTCGCCAGCATGGACCCCGATTTCAACTTCCGCATGGTGAATCGCGCCTATGCCCAGGCCGACGGCAAGGAACCGGCGTTTTTCACGGGCAAGAACCACTTCGACCTCTATCCCAATGCTGAGAACGAGGCCATCTTCCGACGAGTGGTGCAGACCGGTGAACCCTACGTTGCGTATGCCAAACCCTTCCAGTACGCCGGGCATCCGGGGCGGGGGGTCAGCTATTGGGACTGGAGCCTCATTCCCATCCGGGGAGCGGACGGAACGATCACGGGGCTGGTCCTGACCCTGGCCGATGTCACCGCGCGCAAGCGGGCCGAAGAATCGCTGCGCGAAGCCAAGGCCGCCGCCGAAGAAGCCAGCCGGGCCAAAGACCAGTTTCTCGCCACTCTCAGCCACGAACTGCGGACGCCCCTGACCCCTGTGCTCATGCTCAGTCAGCTTTTGCAGCAAGAGCCCGGTTTGCCCGCCGACATCCGCGAGGACCTCAAGACCATCTGGCACAACGTGCAACTCGAAGCCCGCCTGATCGACGATCTGCTCGATCTGACCCGCGTCACCCGCGGCAAGCTGCAGCTCAAGCCCGAGATCGTGGACGTCCACGATCTCATCGAACATGCGATGCTCACCTGTTGTGATGAAGAATGCGTCCGCAAGAGATTGAAGCTGACGCACGAGCTGCACGCCACCTCTCCCACCGTATGGGCCGATCCCACCCGCCTCGAACAGGTGCTCTGGAACCTGATCCGCAACGCCATCAAGTTCACCCCAGTAGACGGCCGGATCACCGTCCGAACCGCTGACTGTGAGGGAGGCCGGCTGCGCGTGGAGGTGGCCGACACCGGCCAGGGAATCGACCCGGCCCGGCTGAACGCCATCTTCAACCCCTTTGAGCAGGAAGGGCTCGAAATCGCCCGCCAGTTCGGCGGACTGGGCCTCGGGCTGGCCATCTCCAAGGCCATCATCGATCTGCACGGCGGTACCATCGAGGCGACCAGTTATGGTCGCGGACAGGGCACAACCTTCATCGTGACCCTGGCCATCGCCGCGGGGGCACAGGATGCTTCGGTCTCCGCTGCCGATTCGGATGCTGAGCAGCAGCCCGACCGCGCGAGCACCCATCGCATTCTGCTGGTAGAGGATCACCTGCCGACCGCCAAAGTGCTCCAGCGTCTGGTGAAACTGTGGGGTTGGGAAGTCCACTGGGCACCGTCCGTGCATAAGGCCCTGGAGTTGGCTGCCCGGCACACTTTTCACCTGGTGATCAGCGATCTGGGGCTTCCCGATGGCAGCGGCCATGACCTCATGCGGCAGTTGCGCAACGCCTACGGTCTGTCCGGCATCGCCGTCAGTGGATACGGAATGGAAGACGATGTCCAGAAAAGCCTGGCCGCAGGCTTCGCCCGCCACTTCACCAAGCCCATCAACTTCGAGGAGCTCAAGGCCGCAACCGCCGACTTGCTCGCCACCGCCGCGCCCGGCCCGTCCAGCGAACGATAGGTGAAGCAATCGCCTTGCAGCGCGCGGGATATGCGGTTCTCAATTGAATACACACGACTTGCGGGTGTGGACGGCTCCCTCACGGGTGGTGTTTCATAAAGGGTTTCCGCAGCCAGTCCCACCAGCCGCACTCCTGCATCTCTGTCAGGTCGGAGAAGGGGTCCCAGCGCAGGAACACCCCCAGCAGATTCAACAACACGATCCCGCCGAGTACGGACAGGAACGCCGGAGTCTTGAGCCACATGGCCGGCTGGAGGCTCCACGCCAGGTGAACCAGGAGGATGTACAGGGGGGAGGCCATGATCCGCAGGAGCCGGGGGATTTCCTGCTCCCGTTGAATATTGGCCCAGGATATGTCCAACGGTCCCAGGAGCCGGTGAATTCTGTAGGGCAGGAGGCGAGGCACCTCGCGAGCGAAGGCCAAGTACTCCTCATGGGCGGCAATAAGATCCCGCTCCTCCGCCTGAATCACCGGGATATACGCGACCAGGAACAGCGGCACATATCCGGCCAGCAGGCAGGGGTTTCCCGACATGATGCAGATGCCCACATCCAGCAGGAAATTCGCCAGATAAAAGGGATGCCGCACGAGCCGGTAGGGGCCGCTGGTGGTTACCACCCAGTTGCGGACCAAACAACCCTTGCTCCAGAAATGGAAGGCGCAGCCGACCATAAACACGGCCAGGCCGACCCCGAACCAAGTCCATGAAAAGCGCAGAAAAACCAGGGCGAGAATCAGGACCAGATCTCGTAACACCCCCCGGGAACCCAATTTACTGATTTGAAACCGCCTTCGAAAGGCTTTCATTAGTTCTCCGGAATCCCCAAGCAACCGTTCAGGGCAGGAAGGGCAGTCACGCTGTGCCCGACAGTGTCATTACTTCTTGCCATGCGGACATAATAAGCGAAACACCCTATTCCGGCAAGATCCCCGCCGCCCCTGACCGCCACCGGGAGGCGGATCCCCCGGCCGCTGTTTCAAGTCCAGAGCTGAGGTTTGCGAGCAGGGGGGCTCCCATGCCGCCGGCGGGGGCTTTCCTTTACGTGCCACTCCGGGCGGTTATAATCCCAGTAGACTCGAAACCCGTTTCTTCATTGGAGTTGGAGATGCGACGCCGTCTGTTGATGACAATTTTTGCCGTACTGCTTTCCGCGATGCCGGTCATGGCCCAGAGCGATTCGGGCGACTCGGCGTTCAAGGAAAAGTCCGTTGCCAAGGAATGGGCGATCGGGGCTGTCTTCCTGGTCGGCTGCCTTGTGGTGGCGTTTAAACCTGCCAAACGGGCTAACCTGAAGTAATCGGAACGGGTCTGCATGTCCGCCGGCGGACGATTCGGGTCGGGTGCGCCGCCGGGAACCAGTTGGCGCGAGAGACAAATCATCGGTTTGTGGGACGGGAAGAGAGGTTCCATGGAGTCGTCGCGATGACCAGGCGCGTTTTGATCGTCCTGCTCGCAGGGCTCAATTTGTTTCTGTTGGCCTGCCTTGTATTCACCGCCTATTCTCCACCGTCGGCATTCGCTCAGGCATTGCCGCGGGCCGGCGACTACCTGATGATCGCCGCCCAGACGGAAGCGGACAATGACGTGCTCTATCTCATCGATTCCAAGGCCCGGCGGATATACGCGTTTCGGACCACCTATCCGCGTATGCCCGGCACGCCGTTCCGCTTTGTCGCGCTGGCCCAGCGCGATCTGAGCGCCGATTTCCGGAGGGAGCGATGACCACACAATCCAAGGACTTTGCGATCGGCGTGCTCAGCGTGACGGCCGTGGTTCTGTTCACCGCCCTTGTCATCATGGGGCGTATGTCGCCGCAACCCGCACTGGCTCTCGGGCAGGGGGGAACCACGGGCGACTATGTTGTCTCCACCGCCCGGGTGGATAACCTGACCGAAGCGGTCTTCATCGTTGACACGCTCGCCCAGGAAATGAACATGTATGCCTTCGCTCCGCTTCGCGGAACGATCGAGCTCGTGCAGAAATTCGATCTGCGCGCGCTCGAACTGGCCAACCAGCCTGAGGGTCCACAGGGTGGGGACAACGCCGGCGACGGCCGCAGAGGCCGCCGCAATCGTTGAGACGTCCGGGCTGTTTCCGAACAAAAGAGGCTCCCGATCAAGATACAAGATATGAGTGCAACCCGCATCGCTTCCCTGGCCGACCAGGTCATCGCCGGCACGGCCCTGGATCGTTCGCAGGCCGAGTGGCTGGCGGCCCTCGGCCGTGAATACGACCACGATCTCTTTCGCGCCGCCACGCGCATTCGCGAGCGTTTTCACGGCAATCGCGTGCGTTGCTGCAGTATTGTGGCCGCCAAGGTGGGCCGCTGCAGCGAGGACTGCGCCTTCTGCAGCCAGTCCGCCCACTATAAGACGCCCGTCCAGGGCCTCACCGTACTCCAGCCCAATCGCGTGCTTGATGCCGCGCTCGAAGCCGCCCGCAACGGCGCCGACTCTTTCGGCATCGTCAACAGCGGCTACGCCCCCAAGAACGACGAGGTGGAGGAATGGGGGCAGGTCGCCGGGCGCATCCGCAAGACCGCCGGTGTTCGAGCCTGTGCCTCGCTGGGCGTGTTGAGCCGGGAGCAGGCCCAGCGCCTGGCTGAACTGGGCGTCGAGCGATCCAATCACAACCTTCAGACTTCCCGCCGGTTTTTCCCGAACATTATCAAAACGCACACGTACGACGAACGCCTCGCGACGCTGTATCATCTCAAGCAGGCCGGTATCAGCGTGTGCAGCGGCGCGTTGTTCGGCATGGGCGAGACCTGGGCCGACCGGCTGGATTTGGCTTTCGACTTGCGCGAGGTTGATCCGGACGTCGTGCCGATCAATTTCCTCATTCCCATAGACGGCACCCCCCTGGTCGGCATCCAGCCTCTCGAACCCATGGAATGCCTGAAGATCATCGCCATCTATCGCTTCCTGCTGCCCAGGCAGGACATCAAGATAGCAGGGGGGCGGGAGGTCCATCTGCGCGACCTGCAAAGCTGGATCTTCTACGCGGGGGCCACCAGCTTCCTGATCGGGAACTATCTCACCACCTGCGGGCGAACGCCCGAGGCTGACCGCCAGATGGTCCGCGACCTGGGGCTGGAGCTGGACAGCGGCGATGAATCGACCGGCTCCGATTCCCCGTCTCCCATCCGGGTCCAATACATGAAAACCCCGGACAAGACCCCGGAGGTTTGCTCGTCCCTGAATGACGCCTGAAGTTTTGATTACGGGTATCGGCATGGTCTCGCCGGCCGGCGTTGGTGCCGAGGCGACCTTTAAAGGCCTGCTGGCAGGGGGGCGCTACGTCACGAACCTGGCAGGGGGGCGGCATGTCGCCGCACCAATCGCCGACTTTCCCCCCCCGCGGGGAACCGAAAATCTGGACCGCGTGTGCCAACTGGCCCTTGCCGCCGCCGAAGAGGCAGTCCGATCCGCCGGTTTACCCCTTCCGGGGCAGCCTTCCACCCTGGAAAATGCACGGCTCGGTTTGCATCTAAATACTGAACGGACAATGGTTTCCGTCGGAACCAGCAAAGGCGGAATACTCGCCTTCGCCGATGTCGCCCCCCTGCTGACGGAAAAACGCCAGCTCGGGCAGGGGGGTGCCGCTTGGGATCGAGCCAGGCTTCAGGATGCCTTGTTCAGCATTCCGCCGGATTCTCCGGCTCGCTGCATCGCGGAGCGTTTCAACATCACGGCCGGCGTCCACGCCACCGTGGCGGCCTGTTCCACCGGCACGCTGGCGGTCATTCGGGCGGTCCAGATGATCCAGGATGGCCAAGCCGACGTGGTCCTCTGCGGGAGTTCCGACGCCTCGCTGCACCCGCTGTGGTTTGCAGCTTTCGAGAGAATGGGCGTTTTGGCGTCTGAGCACCCTGCCGGTGGTCCCGCGTTCGCATGCCGTCCATTTGACCGGTTTCGGGCCGGTTTTGCCCTTGGCGAGGGCGCGGGAATCCTGGTTTTGGAGTCCGGCCAGTCCGTCCGCCGCCGTCAGGCCCGGCCAATCGCCCGGATCGCCGGCGTGGCCGCTGGAACCGACCCGGCCGGCCTGACCCAGATCTCCCCGGACGCCGAGCCGCTGACCCATGTCATCCGGCTGGCCTGCCAGCGAGCCGGCATTCGACCCGCGGAACTGGCCTGCGTCCTGGCTCACGGAACGGCCACGCCGACAAATGACGCCGCTGAAGCCCGAGCCATCCAGGCCGTGCTCGGTGAAGACGCCTGTAGCGTGCCCGTCGTCTCGATCAAAGGCGCGATCGGGCACCTGCTGGGGGCGGCCGGAGCGGTGGAGATCGCGGTCGCCGCACTGACTTGCCGGGATGGCACGAGCCCGGGCAACGTCACACTGATCGAGCCGGATGAAGAGCTTGGTGGTTTGAACCTGCCGCGAGAGGCGTTTCCCGTAGGCAGGGGCCCGGTACTGAAGACGTCACTGGGCTTCGGGGGCCACGTGGCGGCAATCGTTTTGGCCTCGGTTTGAAGCGATACGACGCGGAACGCAACATAACATGCATTATCGGACGTTATGGCGGGGGAGTGCAGGGGGAGCAAGGACAGGCGTCCGGGCCGGGTTTCGGCCTCGATGGAGTGCATGGACTGCAGACGAGGTCATCCAGACATTACCATCCAAGTGCCCTTCCGGCTCTCGGTCCGACTCCCGGCGCCCCGCAGTGTCTGCTCTCGACTTCCTGAGATCCGGAGCTTGTTCTTGGCCCCGCTATGCCATAGAGTCCCGTCAGTCAATTGTCTTGAGGCAATGAAATATCGTGACATCGGAAGATAACAATTTGTCCGCCCGCATCTTGCGGCATCTGGGCCGCAAGGATTACCGTCCGCAGCGCCCGCGAAAGCTGGCCCGAGCCATGGGGCTTGAAGAGAAAGAGTACGGTTCATTCAGAGCCGCCGTCAAAGAGTTGATGCGCGCCGGCCGGGTGGTTCTCGGTGGGGGGAACAACCTCATGTTGCCGGCAGCCGGAACCGGCACCATCATCGGCAGCTTTCGCGGCCATCAGCGGGGGTTCGGCTTCGTGGTTCCCGACTCCCCTACCAACCATGGCGATTTATTCATCCCCCCCGGCGCCACGCTGAACGCCATCACCGGAGATACGGTGGTTGCGCGGATCACCCGCCGGGGAAAGGGCGTTGATGAGACTCGCGTCGAAGGAGAAATCGTCGAGATCCTCGCCCGCGGTCAAAACCGCTTTGTCGGCGAACTGGTTCGCGAAGGCCGTGAGTGGCTGATGATCCCGGACGGGCATCTGCTCTACAGTCCTGTTCGAGTGGGCGACGTGAGCTCAACCCGGGCCAAAGCCGGCGACCAGGTGGTCGTGGAATTGACGGAATTTCCCAGCGCCGGTCGGCCTGCCCGCGGCGTGATCGTCGAGGTGCTCGGGCGGCGCGGCGATCCGGGCATCGACACCATCAGCATCATCCGTCAGTATCATTTTCGCGACGAGTTCCCCGAGGAGGTGCTTGAGGATGCCCGCCGGGCCATCCGGGAGTACGACCTCGATGAGGAGCTGGCCCGCCGGGAGGATCTTCGCGACGAAGTCATCATTACCATCGATCCCGATGAGGCCAAAGACTTCGACGACGCCATTTCGATTCGCAGGTTGCCGCGCGGCTACGAACTGGGCGTGCACATCGCCGACGTGTCGGTTTTTGTGCAGCCAGGCCATCCGCTGGATCACGAGGCCGGCCTTCGGGGCAACAGCATTTACCTGCCGCGGCACGTGCTGCCCATGCTCCCGGAGGTGCTCAGCAATGGCCTGTGCAGTCTCCAGGAAGGCGAACCCCGGCTCGCCAAAAGCGTCTTCATCGAGTACGACGCGAAAGGCAATCGCAAATCGACGCGTTTCGCGAACTCCGTGATCCAGTCGCGCAAACGCCTCACCTATGCCGAAGCTACAAAAATCCTTGAAGGCGGCGGCCAGGACTACGAGCCCGAGGTCGTTGAACTGCTCCAGCAGATGGACCATCTGGCCCGCCTGATTCAGAAACGCCGGCTGGCCAACGGCATGATCGTGCTGGATATCCCCGAGGTGGAACTGGTGCTCGATGATGAGAACGAGGTCATCGACGTCGAGCCCGCGGATACGAGCTTCTCGCACACGATCATCGAGATGTTCATGGTCGAGGCCAACGAGGCGGTCGCCGAGTTGATGACGAAACTCGGCGTTCCGCATCTGCGCCGCATCCACCCCGAGCCTCCCGCCGAATCTCAGCGTAAGCTCGCGGCTTTTCTGCGCGCCCTGGCCGTGCCTGTTCCTGAAAAGCTCGATCGCTGGGATCTCATTCGGCTGCTTGCGAAGGTGCGCGGTCGGCCGGAGTCATTTTCGGTCAACCTGTCCGTGCTTCGCTCCATGGCCCAGGCCGAGTATTCGCCCAAGATGATCGGCCACTTTGCCCTGGCCAGCGAACACTATTCGCACTTCACCTCACCGATTCGCCGTTATCCCGACCTGGTCACGCATCGGCTGCTGCAACAGTATCTCACTGGTCAGTTGCGCACCAGGAAGCAGCGCGCCTCCGTGCCATCCATGCAAACATTGACGGAAATCGGCAAGCGCTGCAGTTACACCGAGCGTCGTGCCGAGGCGGCCGAACGCGAGCTTCACCAATTGAAGATTCTCCGCCTGCTCGAAAAACGTCTCGGAGACGAAGAGGACGGTACCGTTACCGGCGCGACCAACATCGGCGTTTACGTTCAGCTCAACAAGTACCTGATCGACGGCCTGTTGCGTTTCAGCGACATGGAAGACGACTGGTGGCATATCGACGCGCGCACCGGCCAGGCCGTCGGCCAGCGCAGCGGCATACGTATCGGCATCGGCGACCGTGTGCGGGTGCGCCTGGCGTCTGTTGACCTGGCCTCCCGTGAGCTCGATCTGGCCCTGGTGGAAGTGTATGAGCTCAAAACACGGCGAGGGGCGGCGTCCCCCCCTGCCAGCAAGAAGCCGGTAGACGAACCGCTCTCGCGGAAGCGTCGCTTTCGGAACGCCCCGTCCCGATCCCGAAACACCGGCCGGGGTCGGGGAGGCCGGAGTCGTCGCGGCCGACGATAGAATCCGCTCCACTTCTGGCATGGCTCGCAGGTTCTGCTAAAATCCGGTTCAGGGCCTCGGGGAAGAGGTCTTTATCCAGGCACGGTCCTGCTGAGGCACCTCACCACGGTGGCTGACGCTCTCACGGGTACCAGACAAAAGATGAGAAACTGCCGTGAAAAGAACCCCCCTATTTGACTTTCATATTCAGTATGGCGCGAAGATGGTGGACTTTGCCGGCTGGGAGATGCCCTTGCTGTATGCCGGTATCGTCGAGGAGCACCACCATACCCGCCAGGCGGCGTCGGTGTTCGACGTTTCGCACATGGGGCGGATCGAGTTCCACGGTGCCGATGTCGAGAAGTTGCTTCAGCGCGTCTGCACCCGCCAGCTTGGCGACGCCCAGCCGGGCCAGTCGCGTTACAGCCATGTGTGCAACGAATCAGGCGGCATTCTGGATGACGTGATCGTCTCCCGTTACCCGGACCATTGGATGATGGTCTGCAACGCCTCCAACCGTGAGCGCATTCTCAACTGGCTCCACCGGCACGCAGAGGGCTTGGACGTCCGCATAGAAGACATCACGGAAGCAACGCTGATGATTGCGCTGCAGGGCCCGCAGGTCATCCCCCTGCTGAGCCAGAAACTGCCCCTGCCGGTGGCGGACTTGAAGCGTTACCGATTTCTGACCGGCAGCTACATGGGGATCACCTATTCGGTCTTCCGCAGCGGTTACACCGGGGAAGACGGGGTTGAAATCATTCTGCCGGCCAACATGGCGGCGATGATCGCCGGTTATTTTCCCGGCCTGGAGCCTGAAAACGTGAAACCGGCCGGGCTGGGGGCCCGTGACACGCTCCGACTGGAAGCGGGTATGCCGCTTTACGGGCATGAGCTTGATGAAAACACCGATTCCCTCACCGCCGGCCTGGGCTGGTGCGTGGATCTCAATAAGGACTTCATCGGCGCCGAAGCCATGCGCAAACGGGTAGCCGCCGGGCTGGAACGCAAACTGGTGGGGATCGAGCTGGAGGGGCGGCGGATTGCCCGCCACCGTGCTTCGGTTTTCCACGGAGGCGTGCCCGTGGGAGAGGTGACGAGCGGCACTTTCTCGCCCACCTTGCAAAAGAGCATCGCCATGGCGTATGTTCGAGCGGATCTGGCCGAACCAGGCACCAGACTGGAAGTGGATGTGGCAGGCAAACCGACCGGCGCGGTGGTTGTTAAGCTGCCCTTCTATAAACGAAATTGAAAGGAGATCGCCAACTTGAATCCCGCACCCGCAGACCGCAAATACAGCAAGACCCATGAGTGGTTCAAAGTGGACGGCGACGTGGTCACCATCGGTATCAGCCAGTTCGCGGCTGACGAACTGACCGATATCACCTTTGTCGACCTGCCCAAGCCGGGCACGCAAATTGTTGCCGGCCAACCCTTTGGCGAGATTGAGTCGGTCAAGGCCACCAGCGCCCTGTACTCGGCCGTTGGCGGCGAAGTGATCGAAGCCAACGCCGCCTTGGCCGATCAGCCGGAACTGGTCAACCAGAGCCCCTTTGACGAGGGCTGGATGATCAAGGTTCGCGTCTCCGACCCATCGCCGCTGGAGGGGCTGATGGATGCAACCGCTTACAATGCGATGATCCAGGAATAACCCATGCAGTACACGCAACTGACCGATGCCGACGTCCGGCACATGCTGGACACTATCGGCGCGCGCGATATCGGCGAACTGTTTCGTGATATCCCTCCGTCCGCCCGGCTGGACCGCCCTCTGTGTCTGCCCCCACCGCTGACCGAAATGGAGCTGCTGGCCGACCTGAATCGCCTGGCCGGGAACAACACCGGCGTCGATGAGGCGGTCTGCTTCCTGGGCGGCGGGATGTACGATCATTTTATCCCCACCGTCGTAGACGCCCTGGCCTCGCAGAGTGAGTTTGTCACCGCGTACACCCCCTACCAGGCGGAAGCTTCCCAGGGGGCGCTGCAGGCCTTCTATGAATATCAGACGCTGATCTGCATGTTGACGGGCATGGAGGTGTCCAACGCCTCCCTCTACGAGGGCGCGACGGCCGCGGCTGAAGCGGTGCTCATGGCCCGGGCGATCACGGGGCGGCGAGGGGTCGTGGTCTCCTCGGCGGTGCATCCGCACACTCGCGAAGTGCTGGCCACGTATCTGAAGGAGTTGCCCATCGACATCGTCGTGGTCGAGACTCTCGATGGTCGCATCAGGCCGGAGGACCTCCGCCAGGCCGTGAACGACCAGACCGCGGCCGTACTCATCCAGACGCCCAACGTCTTCGGTTGCGTGGAATCGCTGGATCAGTTCAGCGCCATTGCCCACGGGGCCGGTGCGATCGTCATCGCCTCCGTCGATCCGATCAGTTGCGTTCTGCTGAAGCGCCCGGGCGACCTGGGGGCGGACATCGTCGTTGGCGATGCCCAGCCGCTGGGTATTCCCATGTCTTACGGCGGGCCGTCGTGCGGCTTCATGGCCTGCCGGGAACAGTTCATGCGCAAGATGCCCGGGCGCCTGGTGGGCGCGACCCGCGACCGGGCCGGCCGGCGGGCGTTCTGCCTGACGCTGCAAACGCGCGAGCAGCATATTCGCCGGGAACGGGCCACCAGCAACATCTGCACCAACCAGGGCCTGCTGGCCCTGCGGGTGGCCATCTATCTGAGCGCGATGGGCCGTCGCGGGCTGGCGCAGGTCGCATCCATGTGCCTCGATAAGGCTCATTATGCCGCGCAGAAGCTTTCGGACCTCAGCGGCTTCGAGCTGCGCTTCCAGGCTCCGTTCTTCAAGGAATTCGTGGTCCGCACCACCAAGGGCGTCGATCGCGTGTTGGCGCATTGCCGGAGCCGGGGCATCCAAGCCGGTGTGCCGCTGGCGCCGTGGTACGAGGATCTGGCGGATTCGTTCCTGGTGGCCGTCACCGAGAAACGCACCCGCGCGGAAATCGACGCATGGGCCAAGGCGTTGAGCGAGGTGTGATCCGTGGGTTACGACGTGGATTTCATCCAGATTCCCCGACCATCGGACCTGACGTTTCCGGTGGAACCCGCGCAGGCCCGGGAGCTGCTGCGACAGGCCGCGCCCATTACCGAGGAGGCCGTGGTTCGCGAAGCGCTGCTCAAGCTCACGGGCTGCAAGCCGGGGCCCAACGATACCATAGACTTTCTTGGCCGCGGATTGAGCTATGCGCGGTTGTCCATCCTGAACGATCGGATCCACGTGGAGAACAACTGCAGCGCGAACGAGCTACTCAAGGTCCACGGCCAATTGAACGAGCTGCTGCCGGGATTGCTGATCTACGATCTGCAGAGCCGCCAGTTGCACAGTGCGGAGAGCTTCGCCGCGTGGTGGGCGAAACCGCTGTAGGCAGCAGAAATAATGACCAGTGCTGTCTCTCCCGCAAGGGACGAGGAGTTACATGAGCAACGCGAGCGAGAAATCCCAAGGCGCGGGGCTGGTCCCGGCCGAAAAGCTGATTTTTGAACAGACCACTCCCGGCGCGTGCGCGGTGTCTCTGCCGGTCGCCGACGTTCCTCCGGCGGATCTGCGGAAGGTCATTCCCCAGGAACTTCTCGCCGAGGCCCCCCCGCCGCTGCCGGAGATCGGCGAGCAGGATCTTGTTCGCCACTACACGCGCCTGGCCCATCGCCTGTTCAGCGTGGACGGCAATTTCTACCCGCTCGGCTCGTGTACGATGAAGTACAACCCCAAGGTCAACGAACGGGTTGCCGCCCTGCCGGGCTTCACCGGCCTGCACCCGCTTCAGCCGGAGGCGGACAGCCAGGGGATTCTCGAACTGCTCTATCAACTTCGCTATTTCCTGGCCGAGATCGCCGGCCTGGCCGAAGCGACCCTGCAGCCCTGCGCCGGTGCTCATGGCGAGATGACCGGCGTGATGATCATCAACGCCTATCATCGCAGCCGTGGAGAGGATCGGCCCAAGGTGTTGACCCCCGACACGGCCCACGGCACCAACCCCGCCACGTGCACGGTTTGCGGCCGGTTCGCGATCAGCGTGGCCTCCCGGCCGGACGGGCGGGTGGATCTCGACGATCTGCGCAAGAAGGTCGATGAGCAGACCGCCGCCCTGATGATCACCAACCCCAATACCGCCGGCCTGTTCGACCCGCAGATCGCCGACATCGCGGAGATCCTCCACGCCAAGGGGGCCCTGCTCTATCTCGACGGCGCCAACATGAACGCCATCCTGGGCATCGCCCGGCCCGGCGATTTCGGCGTGGACGTCATGCACTACAACACGCACAAGACGTTCAGCACCCCCCACGGCTGCGGCGGCCCCGGTGCGGGGCCGGTGGCGGTTCGCGAAGGGCTCCAGGAATTCCTCCCCGGCCCGCAGGTGGTCCGCCGCGAGGATGGAACCTATGGCTGGGCCTGGCCCGGTCCGCGTTCCATCGGACGCGTGCGTTCCTTCTACGGGCAGATCGGCGTGCTCATCCGCGCTTACGCGTACATCCGGGCGTTAGGGCCCGAGGGCTTGCGTCAGGTAAGCGAAAAGGCCGTCCTGTCGGCCAATTACCTTGCCGCCCGTCTGCGCGAGCATTATCGCTTCCCGTTCGCCCCGCCCTACGCCCACGAGTTCATCATGGTGCCGGAGTTCCGCGAGCACGGCGTGACCGAGCTGGACGTGGCCAAGCGACTGATCGATTTTGCGATTCACCCGCCGACCATGAGCTGGCCGGTGGCGCATTGCCTCATGATCGAGCCGACGGAGACGGAATCACTGCGGACGCTCGACGGGTTTGCCGAAACGATGATCCGCATTGCGGAGGAGGCCCGCACGACTCCCGAGATCCTGCACCACGCTCCGCACACCATGCCAGTCGAGCGGCTGGATGAGGTCACCGCGGCAAGAAAGCCGGATTTGTGCTGGCGGGAGAGTACGGAGCCGGCGGAGGCGGCGGACAATACGTAGCCGGCCGGGGGCTTTCTGAGAATGGTGAACAGAGAGAAAGAGCGAGATAAAGAGTAGGAAGAAGAGTAAGAGCAGGAGAAAGAGAAGGATTAAGAGACTGTTTCAAAAATGGCATGCTGGAGTGCCGATGGAGCCTTCTGCTAGCCAAGCACGCCCCAGAACATCGAAAAACTGACTGTTTTTCAGTTCGCATGGGTCGCTTGGCGCTCTTCCAATCGAATTTTTGAAACAGTTTCCAAGAGCGACTGCCTCGCGCGGTTCTTCTTTTGATATTGTTGTTCCGCAAACGCCCCGAAAGGGGCGAAACGAGAGTAGCCACGGGTGGAGCGCAGCGGAACCCGTGGTCTGCGGTTGCCCCCCTACCTATATGCCGCCCCGCCAGGGGCGGCGCGAGGCCAGTCAATCCCAGATGTATCGCTCGTCGTATTCGATCTTGTGCGCCTTCAACAGCGCAAGAAACTCCTCCTCAAACGTTCTCTCTTTATGATGGGCGACCTGGTTTTGGATGTACTGTTGCACGGCCGGCATCTGCGACTGGCTGACCGAAAACACACCGTAGCCCTCCTGCCAGGCGAATGTCCGCATTCCGGGAAAGGTCTGATGGACCCACTGAGACGAACCGGCCTTCAGCCGGCGAATGAGCGTGGCGATTGATGGCTCGGTTCGCCAACTGAACAACAGGTGAACATGGTTGCCGATACCGCCAATTTCGTACAACACGCCCTTCTCCTCCCGAATGATTCCTCCGATGTAGGGATACAGACGGGATTGGAGGTCCGGTGTAATCAGGCGGGCACGACCTTTGGTGCTGAAGGTGACGTGGAGGAGGATCCTGGCGTAGGCACCTGGCATGATGGGGCTCCTTCGACTTGATGTGACCTTGGCCGTGAATCACGCCGCCCCGTTGGGGCGGCCGTGTGACGGGGGCGTATTGTGACCACGGGTTCCGCTGCGCTCCACCCGTGGCTACTCTCACTTGGCCCCTTCGGGGCCTTTCGTCGCCACGACACGTCACTCA